>Scooby_p1__coassemble_182_pt1 | contig 44704 bp, 39 predicted proteins | sample Scooby_p1__metabat2_low_PE_018 | metagenome-assembled genome bin Scooby_p1 | reverse complement strand
AGGAGAAAAAGCTATGAAACAAAAGAGAAAATTCACAGTTATTCTGGCAATCACAACAATAATTCTGAGCCTTATTTTCCCAGGAAGTGTTTTCGCCGCAGGAAAAAGTATTCCCAGTAAGGTCACTCTCAGCAAAGTGAGCGCCAAATCCTACAATACGGTAAATGTCAAATGGAAAAAGGCATCCAATGTCACAAGTTATGCAATATATTACCGCCAGAACGGCACGAAAAAATGGACTCGCATCGCTACTGTACCTTCCAGAAAAACCGAATATACTCATAAATCGTCCAACAAATATTCCATTCAGACAGGACAAAAATATGACTATACCGTTCGCGGATACAACAGTAAATCAAAAAAATACGGAACCTATAACTCCAATGGTCTTTCAGTAAAAACACTTCCGGATACCGTCACACTGGAATCAGCAAGACTCAACGCAGACAACTCTGTCACTGTACGCTGGAAAGCTTCCGGCGGCGCTGATCGTTATGTGATTTACAGAAAATTATCCGGAGGAAGCTGGAAAAGAATAAAGACTGTAACCTCATCTGCAATCCCCGGTTCTGTTTTATCCTATGTAGATAAAAATCCAAAAATCGGAGAAAAAAACATCTATACAGTCCGCTCCTACTACAGCAAAACCCGCACTTACGGAAAATATAATTCCAGAGGAATCAGCATCACTGTTCCTGCTGCGCCTGCTCCTACCCCGACTCCAAAGCCGGAAAATACTGCCAAAATAAAAGCAGAAGTTGTAAAAATCGTAAATCAGGAACGTGCGAAAGTAAATCTTCCACCTTTAAAGGAAGACGCAAAAATTGATGCTGCAGCAGATGTCAGAGCCAGAGAACTTGAAACATTATTCTCTCATACAAGACCGGATGGCAGTATCTGTTCTTCCGTTTTAAATGAATTCGGAATTTCCTATTACGCAGCCGGCGAAAACATTGCTTCCGGATATTCTTCACCCTCTTCCGTTATGAAGGGCTGGATGAACAGCCTTGGACATCGCCAAAATATACTCACTGATTATTTCGGAAAAATTGGCATTGGATATTATAAAGCTCCAAATGGATATAAATATTGGGTTCAATTATTTACAAACTGAATCTTATAATCACAAAAACCACTTCAAAGAAGTGGTTTTTGTGATTAACTTTCCAGTTTTTCAATCAGTTTCTTATATATGTGCTCTACCATCCACGGCTCTGTCGAAACTTTCAGCGCATCTTCGAAAGTCCACCATTGCACGGCTGAATTTTCATCTTCCCGCACAACCAGATTTTCCTCTTCCTCTGCTTCCGCCAGATAAGTGAGATTAAAGTGAAGATGACTCGGAACCCATACACCTCTTTTTACATGACCATCTACAGTAAGCGTTTCCAGACTGAATACCTCTTCGCTGACCAGCCTTGCATGATTGACACCTGTTTCCTCCTGCAGTTCCTTCATCGCTACCGCACACAAATCTTCCATCCCATCCGCATGACCGCCTATCCATGCCCATGAATCGTATATATTGTGGTATGCCATCAGCGTCTTTGTACGCGCTTTGTTTACTGTCCACATAGAAGCTGTGAAATGACCTGTCAGATTTTTCCGTTCCAGATAATCCCCGTTATGTTCTATGAACTCCAGCATCTGCTTCCTGTCATGCTCTTCCTGCGGATTTACAGGCTTATAATTTCGGATTGTGTCCAATAAACTCATACCATTTCCTCCCTTTAAGAGTTATTTCACTGTCTGTTTTCCATTTTCTCAAATATACTATAGAAATGGTACAAACTCAACACTGGAAAACTTGAGTTTACGCATCAAAAAGACTTTCTATTTTTCTTAATTCTTTCTGTTACTGCAATAACCCTCCCTGCACATTGACGAACTTGCTGTTCTGTTAATATCCCTTTGTTTAATGCTTCCCGAATATTTTTGTCGTCATCAGGGTTTCCCGGCATAATTACATCGTTTCCTGCTTCTGCACATTTCCATGGAATACTTCCGTCTTCCGGCACAGTAGTATTCCAATCTGACATAATTAATCCGTCAAATCCCCATTCCTCACGGGCAAGCGTTGTACAAAGTTCTTTACAATTCGCCGCATGAACACCGTTGATCAAGTTATATGATGTCATAATCGCTAACGGCTTACTCTCTTTTACTGCAATCTCAAAACCGCGGAAATAAATCTCTCTGAGAGCTTTTTCTGATACTCTGGCATCGACTCCCATTCGATTATCTTCCTGATTATTGCAGGCAAAATGTTTAATCGTTACGCCACATCCATTTTTAGACTGCACTCCTTTTGTTACAAAAGCTGCTGTGATTCCTGATAATACCGGATCTTCTGAATAATATTCGAAATTTCGTCCGCATAACGGATTCCTTTGAATATTCATTCCAGGAGCCAGCCACAAATCTACATGAAATTCTTCCATCTCTACTGCAACAGCTTCCCCGAATTGTTTCATCAAGTCCTTATCCCATGTCTGTGCGATTGCCGTGCCCACAGGAAATGCAGTACAGAACTGATAATAAATATCTGCATTCTCATGGCGCTCCATTTCTTCCAGAAAGCCGTTTTCCAAAGATCCAAAGACGCCTGTACCATAAATATGTCCTGTATTTTTATCCACCTCATAGCTCTGACGCAAACGCAAACCAGCCGGTCCATCTGCCATAATCAGTGAACTGATTCCATATGTTTCTTCTAATTCCTCTGTAGTCTCTCCTGCAGATCCCGGTACGCGTGTTCCCGCAGATCCAAGTGTGCTGGTGCCCTTGGTAATATTTCCATACAAAAGCGGAATCAAATCCTCAACAGGCTGCTGGTCTGCATAATGTACTTTACATGCTTTTTTTTCTTCTCTCTTCGGTGCAAACGAGATTTCAGGTACAGAATTCTCAATTGCCATTCCAATTGCATCTTCCGTCTTTTTCTTTGCGACTTCTGACGCTCCAAGCTCTTCAAACTTCTCTTTTGGTGTACAGACAGCGCTATTTTCTTCCAGAACAGAACTTTCTTGAACTGTGATTATAGCTCCCAACTGTAAATCTGCAGACTGATTGCCTACCCATATACTGTATTTCCCTTTTTCCACAATCCAACAGTGATTATTCGCACAGAAACCTGCCAGATTTTTCTGTTCCACTATAACTGTAATCTTCTGCGATTCTCCCGGATTCAATAAATCTGTCTTCTCAAATCCCACCAATCTTCGGTATTCTCTTGCCTGCCCTGTCTGTGGTAAACTTGCATATATCTGTACTACTTCTCTTCCAGCATAATGTTCTCCGGTATTTCTAACTTCCACATCAACCAGAATTTTGTCTGCCTCTACGCATATATCCCTAAATATGATTTTAAAAGTGGTATATGACAGTCCATAGCCAAAGTGAAACAGTGGCTTAACATCGAAACTGTCAAAATACCGATATCCTACATAAATGCCTTCTTTATATTCTTCGTATTCCAGATTCCCATTCAAATGACCGAATACATCTGCATATGGATAGTCTTCGTACCTTCTTGCCCAGGTTGCTGTCAGTTTTCCCTCTGGAACTGCTTTTCCCAAAAGGATATCTGCCACAGCATTTCCCCCCTGTTGCCCTAACTGGGAAATATTCAAAACAGCTTTCACACATGGAGCTTTTTCAAGAATATCTGTAAGTTCTACCGGACCTCCGGCATTTAAAATAAGCGCCGTATCGATTCCCATTTGATTGAGATACATAATATCTCTTTCTTCTTTTTCACTTAAATAGTAATCACCCTTTTCGCATTTCCGGTCTTTCCCTTCTCCTGAAATACGACTGATCACATATACAGCAGCATCTGCTCCCTCAATATCTGTTTGTTCAATTTCACTGCCTTCAGGTAGTGAAAAAGGATTTGAAGCATACGCGTCAAAAGGATTCTCGACTATTTTTGCATCTTCCAGAATCTTTTCTTTCCAACGAGCCCTTGCATCATCATAAATGCTGCAATAATCCTGCAGCCACTTTTCGCTTGTAAGCGTAACCTTTGCCTCTTTTAGTCCTTCATAAATAGAAATGTTCTCTCTATTGTTTACATCTCCTGAACCAATGCCGCCTTTCACCGTCTTTACTGCTCCCGCCCCCAGAAGAGCAATTTTTTCATTTTCTTTAAATGGAAGCAAGGCTTCATTCTTCAGAAGAACAATTCCTCTTGCCGCAAGTTTTCTCGCAAGTTTCCCATGGGTGATTTCTCTTGCAGACGGAGACTGTAATAGTGTCCCGCTGAAATTCCTTCTCTTTTCTGTCATTTTCTTTCTCCTTAACAAAAACTCTCCCATCTTTTCACAATTACCTTATCAAAATGGGAGAGTTCATTATTATTACATACTTTTTATCTTTTTATTGTTCTTTTATCCTTTTACGCCACCAAGTGTCACCCCGGCAATAATATACTTTGATAATAACAAATACACTAAAACGATCGGTACAATAGCAACCAATATCATCATATATATCTTTGCCATATCAAAGTTCATATAATCTGCTCCTCGCAGAGTTGCAATCAGTATAGGAACTGTCATTTTGTCCTTAGACTGTATAATTAAGGCAGGAACAAAATAATTATTCCAGGAACCTACGAAACAGAAAATTGCCTGTACTGCAATTGCTGGTTTCATAATCGGAAGTATAATCTGATTAAATGTTCTGAACTCACCGCTTCCATCGATTCTCGCCGCTTCCACCAGAGACAGCGGAAGAGATGACTGAAGGTAGCTGTACATAAAATAAAACACAGCCGGAGATGCAATCGAAGGAATAATCAAAGGTAAAAGCGAATCGTACATTCCTATCTTTGTAACAAGGCGCAGGAAGCCCATTGCTGTAACCTGTGTAGGCATTACCAAAATTGCCATTATAAATGTAAATGCAGCTTTTCTTAATTTAAAATCATAGGTATATAAACCATATGCTGTCAGAGAAGAAAAATATGTGCTGAGAGCCGCGCTGCAGCCAGATACCAGCAGGCTGTTAAAAATTCCTCTTATCATTGGAAATGTTCCGTCATTGGCAACATTTTTCAGATTCTCCCAAAAATGACCTCCCGGCAGTGCGGAAAATCCTTTCTGAAGCTGCGCGTGGGAACGTGTCGCATTTATAATTAATATATAGAAGAAAAACAGGCACATAAATGATAAAATAATGAGTATAATATGTGCAACAATACTCTGCACTGTATTTTGCTTTTTGTTTTTCATTTTATCTCCTCCTTCTTTCTTCCTTTTTTCTTCTTCTGGCAGCAGCCTTCGAACCATCCGGATCATCATCGTTTGTCATTCTATAAACAATAAAGCAAAGAATTCCACTGATTATGAACAGATAAACTGAAAGCGCTCCTGCCATACCATAATTCTTTGATTTCAGATGATTATTCAGGAACATAATCAAAGTCATAGATGTACGGTCTGGATTTCCCTGTCCATTTGTAAGAATCTGCGGAACATCAAACATCTGCAGACCTCCAATAATTGCCGTAATCAGTGTGTATGCAAGAATCGGACGGATCAGAGGAAGGATAATATAAAAGAAGCGTTTAATTGTATTACATCCATCCAACTCTGAAGCTTCAAACACCTCCGTGCTGATTCCCATAATCGCAGCCATGAGCATAATTGTAGTATTACCAAACCACATAAGAAAGTTCATAAAACCGATAAGTGACCTGGTTCCAAACACCGTCCCCATAAAATCTATCTGTTCTGTAATGATTCCCAGCGACATCAAAATCGAGTTTACCGGACCGTTTGTAGAAAACATGGTAAAAAACAACATAGCAAAGGCAGAAGCCATAATCAGGTTTGGCAGATAAATAACTACTTTAAAAAACTGTTTTCCACGAATCTTTAATCGAATATCTGTGAACCAGACTGCCAGAGTCAGGGCTACAACAATCTGAGGAATAAATCCTATTACCCATAAAATCAATGTGTTTAACCCATACTTCAACATATCCGACTGCAGCAGGCTTTTATAATTTTCCAGTCCGACAAAATTCGGTCCTATTTCCTTAATTCCCGATCGGAAATACTCAAAAAAACTATATTTTACTGTATCTGCCAAAGGAATCAGGGAAAATATAAAATAACATAAGAAAAATGGGAGAATAAAAATATAACCCCATTTTGCATAACTGAGACTTTTGCGTTTTTTCATACTTCAAATATGCCCCTTTCCATAAATTTCTGTGGGACACATAAGTGCCCCACAGATTTATCTTACTATTTTTCCGGCCACTGGACTTCTGTGATATCCGGATAACGCTCTTTAATTGCTGTTTCGAAATTAGATACTGCTTTTTCAAAATCTACTTTGTCATGGAAATAATCTGTAAAGGCATTCTGAATCAGCTCTACACATCCCTGATCGTAAGCGGAAAGCGGTGCAATCTGAATATTTTCCGCAACCGGTGCAAAATACTCAAATGGATTCTGTCCACCAAGGAATGCAGATGCGAAATTCTCATCAGAGGTAGCCTCCTGCATACCACTTCTCGTATTTGTAAAATCAGAATAATCCTGAGAAATTTTTAAAAGATTCTCTTTGTTTCCTGTCATCGCCATAATGATATCTTTTACATGTTCCGGATTATCTGTTCCCTGGCATCCGTGGATATAAGAGCCGCCCCAGTTATATTCCTGAGGAGGGTTTGTAACAGCCCATTCTCCCTCTTCTCCATCCCAGTTAGGCTTGAGCACAAAGTCAATGCCCCATGCAGGAAGAAGAAATGCAAATACTTTTGACTTTGTTCCCATCGCTTTATTCCAGTCCGCATTGAACTGACCTTTCACTGTTTCATCAAGATAACCTGCATCCAGCCATTCTTTGGAGTCATTTACCCAATCCATAATTTTCTGGTCTACTCTGATTGTTGTTTCACCAGGTTTTACCCAGGATTCTTCAATGCTGTTTCCATAAAGACGGAATGTATCTGCATAAGAAGAAAAAGTAAAGTATCCTTTCTCTTTTAATACCTCTGCAGTTTCCTTCGTTGTCTCCCAGTCCTTCATCTTTGCTCCAATTTCAACAGGATCGTCTGTTCCAAATACCTCTTTGGCAATATCACGACGATATACAAGAGTTCCCGGGCAGCACTGCCATGTAGCTCCTCTCTGTACTCCATTCTGGTCAGACGCACTTGTTTTTGTGAAATCATACTGATCTGCGAGGTCTTTCTCAGGATCAATTCCAAGGTCTGTTAATGGCATCGCCACATCTGCATCCGCATCTACATATTTGTTTACATAGTCTGTCTCAGATAAGAAAATATCAACCTTATCATCTGCTGATGCATCTGCCTGATTCATCAGAGCTTCATCCAGTTTCTGCTGATAGACACCATCCTGATTCGGATTGATAATCCAGTGAATTTCTGTTCCGTCTTTTAATGTTGTCACTGTACCATCTTCAGAAGTTTTTTCTACTTCCGGATAAACCGCTTCGATTCTTTCACGGAATTCATTATTCCAGGAATAAATGTTAATAACCTTTCCTTCATCTGCAGCCTGCACTGTTGCAGGAACCATTGTCGCTGCAGTCATAGCTGCTGCAAGTAACATTACAATTGCTTTTCTTTTCATTATTTTTTCCTCCTGTTTTATTTTTTGGGCCGTTCGCTCTCCCTTTTATGCTTATACTATACATGTTTTTTAAAACATCTTATATTACAATAATTGTAAAAATATCAAATTCATGATATAATTTCAAAAAGTATTTTCTATTCATTTTTTATCAAAGAGGTGTTTTTATGGACTTATCAAAAGAATGGTATCGTAAAGAAGCTCTTGTCTCCGAAGAAGAACAGACACACCGCACTACTAACGAAGAAAATAACTTCTTTCAGGCAGTCTGTAACGGTGACATCAACGCAGTTCGAAAAAACTGCGAAGAAAAGCGTTTTCAGGCTTCCGACGGTGTCGGAATTCTTTCGCGCAATCCCGTCACAAATATGAAATACCACTTTGTTATTTCCGTTGCGTTAATAACAAGACTGTGCTCCAATAACGGAATGGAAATGGAACAGACCTTTCGCCTCAGTGATTTTTACATACTAAAACTTGATTACCTTAATGCTGTCGAAGATATTGTTGCCCTTCATGACAAAATGGTGCTTGATTTTACCGGAAAAATGCGTCTTCTCCGAAAAAATGCAGGAACCTCCAAACCTATTACTGCCTGTCTTGATTACATTTATATACACATTAAAGAGCGCATAACCATTGAAGATTTGGCTGCACATACAGACTTATCACCAAGCTACCTCTCCCGTCTTTTCAAGGAGGAAATCGGCATTTCTGTCAGCGACTATATTCGCGAGCAGAAAATCGAAAAGGCTCAACATCTTCTTAAATTCTGTGACTACAGCCTGATCGACATTGCCAATTACCTCTCTTTCTCTTCTCAGAGCCATTTCATCCAAACTTTCCGAAAGCTGACTGGAATGACTCCGAAGAAATACCGGGATTTGAATTATTCTTCTGCATGGAAGCTGAAAGAATCTTACAATAAATCAGAATCATGACATTTTCAATTCAATTTCTGTCCATTCTGTAAGGAATTTTTCCGGAATATAATCGCCCTCCATTTGCTCTCCATTTACGAGAAGCTTGACGCATCCTGATTGTACGTGCTTTTCATTAGAAACCACAATATGCAAATGTTTTCCCCTGAAATCTTTTTCTATTTCAAATCCATCCCATTCTTCCGGGATGGACGGGGAAATTCTAAGTCCGTAAAAATCAGGACGGATTCCCATAATTCCCTCCACACAGCCTACCATAACGGTAGAAGCAGTTCCTGTCAGCCAGTGTACGTGAGAGCGACCGAAGTGTGGACTTGCCTTTCCCTCTGTAAACTGTCCATAGCAATATGGCTCTAGTTTTCTGATTTCCGCACGGTCATTCTGTGCTGCAGGAGCATTTTCTTTAAAATACATAAACGCTCTGTTTCCATGACCAAGAAGAGCTTCTGCAAGAATAAGCCAACCCTGAGACTGGGAGAAAATCCCTGCGTTTTCCTTTGTTCCGGCATTATAAATAACAGCAAGCGCACCGTCAAAGGCGTGTTTACGATATGGTGGATCCATCAGAATCGCTCCATATTCCGTATTCAGGTTTTCATAAACCTTTTCAAGGGCTTTCTCCGCCTGACTCTCAGACGCAAATCCGCTGATGACAGACCAGCTTTGAGGATTCAGCCACATATTTGCTTCCGGCGCTTCCCTGTTTCCAATTACTTCACCCTCCTCAGTAAATCCTCTGATAAACCGATCTTCGTTCCAGCATAATTTATTCAGAATTCCCCCAAGTTTCTCCTGCTTTTCTTCCAGATAGGCGATATATTCTGTATCTCCCTTATATTCTGCAAACTTTTTCAGAATCGTCATCGCCAGATAAAACTGTAACGCTACAAAAGTAGATTCCCCGTTTTTTCCCAAACGAAGACAGTCATTCCAGTCTGCATACAGACCTGCCGGCATTCCATGCGGTCCCATATGATTCAGTGAAAATTCAACAGCTCTCTTCAAATGCTCATAAACAGTACCCTCTCCTTTGTTCGCAAAAGGAATTACTTCATCCACAAATGAAAGATTTCCTGATTCTGAAATATATTTGTAAACTGTAGGGAATAACCACAACGCATCATCCGCACGATATGCAGGATGTCCGGTTTCCTTCACATAGGATGCGTCGTCCGGCGTATCTTCATGTCCTGCATTATGAGTAAACTTTACAAGAGGCAGTCCACCTCCGTTATCCACCTGAGCCGACAACATGAAACGGATCTTATCCACTGCCATCTCAGGTGCAAGGTGTATAATTCCCTGTATATCCTGCACAGTATCTCTATAACCATATCCATTACGCAGACCACAGTATGTAAAAGAAGCCGCTCTGGACCAGATAAATGTCATAAAGCAGTTATATGCATTCCAGGTATTAATCATAGTATCAAATTCCGGGCTTGGTGTTTTTACCTGAAAATGAGATAACTTTCCGTGCCAGTATGCAATAATCTCCTCCAGCTCCCGATTGCATACTTCCTCTGGATATTCATATCTTTCCATTATCATTTTTGCTTCTTCATTATACTTCATGCCAAGTAAAAATGTCAGAATTTTTTCCTCTCCGGGTTTCAGCATAATTTCTGATGTCAGCGCTCCACATCCATTCTCATTGCAGCTTAACTCATTTCCAAGATTTCCATTTTCCACACCGACCGGATTTCCATATCCGTGATATCTTCCGAGAAATTTTTCTCTATCCCCGCAATATGAAGCAACTTCACTTCCTGCAAGTCCGAAAAATCTCTCCACAACAACTTTATCGTCTACGTCCTTTCCATCTTCAATCCCATCCAGATTTCCATGAACTAAATGTCTGATTCTGTTTTCCTCAAAAAGCGTCCGTGTAATAAACTGGGAATACTGAAGATTCACCTGATCCTGCTCATAATTGCTGTTATTTGTAAATTCGGCATATCCTGTAATACTCAGATTTCTGTCCTCTTCTGAATTATTCTTTACTTTTAAACACCAGACCTCATATTCCTTATCCAGAGGCACATAATAAAGCGCCTCTGTGTGAATTCCGACATAGTCTGCGCAAATTCTTGTATATCCTGTTCCATGACAGCATTTACTTTTGTAGTCTTCCGTATTCTTTCCAACCGGCTGCCAGGATGCTGACCAATAGTCTTTCCTATCATTGTCACGAATATAAATATAACGTCCCGGCTGATCAAAGCCGTTAAATACATAACGAATAATGCGCCCGTCAGCTCCGGATTTTGCAAAGCTGTATCCTCCTGCATTGTTGGAAATTACTGCCCCGTATTTTGGCGATCCCAAATAGTTTGCCCATGGGGCCGGAGTATCCGGTCTTGTTATTACATATTCTCTTCTTTCATCATCAAAATAACCATACTGCATTTTATTTTTCCTCCTTTTTGTACCTTTTATCTATCCAATACAATCTCTATTTTGTGTACAGACTCATTATCAAGCGCTTTAATCGTACTTTTTTCGATAAAAGCTTCAAATTCCGTATGCTTTATTTCACTCTTATTACAGAAAGCTTTTCTGATGCGATAATCTCCATATTGTAATTTTTGTGCATTATAATAAACAACCTCGAATTTCTTTTCTCCAAAAGTAAGTCTGATAATGGAACATCCTTCTTCGTCAAATTGCTCCCGCATAAGCTTTGGACATACTGTTAAAATTCCCGTTCTGCCATGTACACCAAATACCTCTGTTATCATTGTCATCATATACCAGCTTGCCGCTCCTGTCAGATAGTGATACATTCCCCTTCCTGTACTGTTAAAATATTCCGGTATCCCCGGATAAATTTTACTGGTTTCAAAATTCAACGCAGTATCTGCCAATGTCTGAAGCGCTTTATATCCTTCTTTTACAAACCCTCTCTTATAAAGGGCATTGGCATACATCACTGTCATATGTGAAAAAACAGCTCCGTTTTCTTTTTCGCCATATGCAAAGCCAAACATTCTTCCCATATCGAATTTTAATTCATGGAAATCTGTATTCAGCCTGTATCCGCCAATTTCCGGCCTGTAAAGATAATGATCTGCTCCTGCACAGATTTTTGAAATCTGACCTTTATCCGCAGTACCGCTCATTATTGCAAACACCTGCCCGGTAAGCATCATCCTCACGCCACTGTCAAAAAATCCTTCCACTGCATTTTTATTGTCATCGTAATAACTATTAAACCATCCTTCGCCTTCTTCTCCTTCAATCCACTCTTGCTTTCTGATATGCTCCATCATCCAATCCGCTTTACCGTTAAGATTTTTAATCAACTCTTTCACGGATATAAGCGACTTTCTACCGCTGATGCAATGCTTGCTGCATTTCAGATATTTCTTCAAAAGCTTTTTCTTTTCTTCTGTATTTTCATATAATTCACACCCTTCTGCTAAAAGGGGAACTGCCTCTTCCATAAATTCTATCTTTTCATACCCTGACTGCTTTTGAAGCGTTTCCAAGCATCGTGCCAGTTCTTTCATATTTCCTGCGTAGGCACAAGTAAATGCAACACTCTCTCCGTTATTTGACGCCATATCCAAAGCATCATTCCAGTCTGCGCCTCTCAGCAACATTTCATTGTGTTCACCGACCTCATAAAATGCACATAAATGTTCAATGAGAAGATGTTCGAGTACCGTTCCCCTGTAAATTTCACCATCTTCTCTCCTCTGACACATTCCACATGTTTCACTCCAGTCTGCATCTATATCATGTCCACGCATAGACTGTGCATCCTTAAAATAAGTTTCCTCTTCCAGAAGAATTTCTATATCACCAGTCTGATCAATATAAAGCTTTGTCGTCATAAATGGCCAGACTGCGTGATCCATCCATACACGACTGATTCCATTTCTATCTGCAATAAAATTCCCCTGACCATGCCCTATAATTGTGGCATTTGTTCCATCAATTCGAACTCCTCCGTAATTTTTCAATATCATAGTTCGAACATCTCCCGGTTCCATTAACAACAACGACAGACAATCCTGCCACAAATCTCTCCATCCTCTTCCGCCCCGTCCATAATCATGATGCGGTAAAAAAGAACATCCGTAAATTCTTCTAAGAAACGGCTGGAAGCTTACCCAACGCATAAATAAATCAAATCTGTTGTTTCCGGTGTAATAAGAAACATTTACCTTATTTTTCCAATAGTTTTGTGTTTCCTCAAGAAGCAAGTCTGACTTTTCCGAATTCCCATATGCTTCAACGATTCGATCTGCATCTTTTTCTTCCTCTGTAATTCCCGCAAAGATCACATACTCTGCAGTCTGTCCCGGTGTCAGAGTAACTTCTTCAAATTTAATTCCTCCCAGAGCTTCTTTCCCTTCTGCTGCCGCTCCCTCCGGCACTCCCGGATAATTCTCATATACTGCTCTTGGATGTGTAAATGTTCCTCCTTCTCCAAGGAAACCTTCTGTTATAGGATAAAAGGATTCTGGTGCCAGACCATTTTCCATAACTCCCTGTACAAAGTAAATCTTATGATTCTTTCTATGACCTTTTTCATCAAAAGACATAGTAGGCTTTACGAAAACCCCATATTTCCCCGTTTTGACTCTATGAAGCATAGATGTAACATTTCTGTGATCACGAATATTATCTGCACTTCTTCCATAAATCGGTATCGCTGCAATAAATGTTATTTTCCGGTTCGTTTTTGCCAGATTTTTAATTTTAATTTTAATAACCTCTGTATTTTCATTTACCGGCACAAATGACGTTATTTCAGATTTTAACTCGTATTTATCAGACATCCTTTTTACTGTGTGACACATGAAACCCGCAGCAAGCTCACTTTGCTCCTGTTTATCCGTAAACTTCAAATTTTCCGCCTCTGCAGAAGCCCCTGTTGCAGACCAGCATCCGATTCCCTCAATCACACACCAGAAGTTCCTTGTGGAACGGTTATTATGAAGATTCTCCACACTCACCGGTTCTAAAAGAAAGGTTTCCTGATCTATTTTGCTGTCACCTCCCATATTAGGAGTTACCGCACTTTTCAACCCTTTTTCTCCTGCTATCGGGAAGTAAAGTCCGCTGTAATTTTCAGGATTCTTAATTGTAAAAGCTCCATCTTCTCCTGTGAAGTGAATTTTACTCATCTGATTTCCCTCCTGTACTCATACCACACTGTATTTTATGATTTATGTTACAAAAAAAAATGGGAAATAAAAATCAAATTGATAGGAAAAATATCAGATTTATGATATATTTTTACACAAAAAAGCTGCGGGAAGCCTTAACCTTTTCCCGCAGCTTGAATCCTATGACTCAAAATCTCTTCACAATATTCCCATTTCTCCCCCTCTCAATACCTTATCCTGTCTATAATGGATTCTTTCTTTACATTTCTGCTCAGCACGAAAGACAGGGCAATCTGCATAAGAAGCAGGATTGTCACCATAATTCCGATTTCCCAGACTGGAAAATGATACATATTTATACCGAAAAATCCTTCTTTCCGACAATACAGGTATGCGCCGTATCCTCCAGGCAATCCTATCAGCAGGGAAATTATAATCGAACCTGCCGTAAAGAAAATCCCTTCTAACTGAAGCATCTTTCCAAGCTGTCTGTTACTCAATCCCACAGCCTGAAGAATACCGAATTCTCTTTTTCTTGTTATCACGTTCATAATCATGGTATTTGCCATATTCAGGAAACAAATTGTCCCAATCAGCCCAAGAAAAGTATATATCAGCACTTTAAAAAGAAATGTCGTTCTGTCAGCAAGGCTATATGCCTCGTCATAGCCTTCCCAGTATACAAGTTCACTTTCACCGTACAGTTCCGCTATCTTAGCCTCAACTCCGGCTTTTGCTTCCTCCCCGCACCATATCCAGAGATAGGCAGGGCTATCTGCAAGTAATCCCAGTTTTTCCGCTGTGTCTTCCGTTATCACATAATCTGCGGAAACACTTCCGAAAGAACCCATTGCCGTACCTCTGTACTTCGCTTCTGACTTTCCGTTAAAAAGCTCTGCCTCCAGTTTGTCACCAAGCTTCTGACCGTTTTCTTCCATAAAGTGAGAAAACGTATATACATATCCGTCTGCCCTGCTGACCGTATCGTATGTAAAATCACCTACAACCCCTGATTTTTCCAGTTCGCTCTCGAATCCCTCTCTGTCAAAAACGGCAACAGTCCTTTTGATTCCCTCTTCCTCAAATGTCAGATAATTTCTGGTCTGGGTTTTCGTAACGCCGTCTATCGCCTCAAAGGACTCGATTGCTTCTCTGGAAATAGGATTATTTTTCAAAATCTGATCCAGATTATTTTCTGTATAAACTTCATCGTTATTATCGTAATTAAGCTCTATCTGGTAATCTCCGCGTTCAACATTATTTCGGGCATCGTATTCCGGGTCAATGCTGCTTGCCAGACTTGATATTGTGACAAATAAAATACAGGACAGTCCCATGACCAGTATCGTAGTGATATTTCTCTTCTTATTGGTTGCCAGATCCGATTTTATAAGTCCCGTTATATTAAGAGCTTTATGCCCTTTTCGGTATCCTTTTTTGTTTCCTGTAAACTCTTCATAAGCGACCGCACTTACAGGAGTGATGGAAACAATCGTCTTAACCGCCCTTATCAGCGCCATACGCACTGTTACAAGGGAAATCATAGCCGCAGCCAGAAGAACCCACGGACAAAACAGAGACACTTCCCTGACTGCCATGTATTCGTTTCCTTTTCCTGCAAAGCTCATTGCACTGTTAAACAAAAGCACAGACACAAAATATCCTGCCGCAAGACCTGTGGGTATTGCAATCGCAGAAAGAAGATATCCTTCTTTTACGATAATTTTTTTCATCTGCTTCTTCGTAGCGCCAATCGCCTTGATTTTTCCGTATTCCTGAACCTTTCGGGCAATTCCAATCTGGAATATATTGTAAATTACAACAACCGAAAAAATTACAACAATCAGACAGATAAATATGCAGGGAATCCACACCTCAGACGCAGGCGCATATTTTGTTGAGATTACGCTGCTGTTCTTGTAAACATTCCCTGTTTCCACACCAATGTTTTTTGCCAGTTCATCAATTACAGCTTCTATCTGAGTCCAGTCGCCTTTTATATTATCGCTCAATGTAAAATATGCCGTATATCTGCCGTTTCCTTTCCCAGCTTCACTGTCATAGTATTCTCTGGAAACTATTACTGTAGAAGACTGCTGGCTCTCATTCCCTATACCGTCTTTTGTGATACCTGTAATTATAAACTCCTTTTCCAGATAAGCCTCTGTTCCGTTCCGTCTTACCGGCACAGCTACTTTGTCTCCGATTTTGACATCATCGTATCCCAATTGTCCGAAGAATACTCTGGAAGCGGCAATTTCACTTTTCCCCACGGGAAAGCTTCCCTCCTGAAGCATAGTATGAAAATTCGTCATATCCAAAGCCTTCTCATTCATCCATACGAGATTTGAATGTCCCTTGGTATGCGCTTCTCCAACACCCGACATAAGACCGGTTTCATCAATTTCGCCTCTCTTTTTCATTTCTTGAAGCTGCTCCTCTGTTATGCCGGAAAACGAGCCTACATAATTGCCGTACAGAGCTTCTGCATTTTCTATGTTTCCTTTTATTCCGCCGTAGCCAAAGGTTCCTATCGCCGTAATCAGCATTGTCGTCAGCGCGACTGCAATCATGGTAAGAAAACTTCTCGTTTTATTCTCTTTATTGTTGCTGATTGCTATTCTTGTCAGAGTTTTCATTTCAGTTCAGCCACCTGTCCATCTTCGATTGCCAGAATCCGGTCAGCAAGCTGCGCGATTTCCTCGTTATGGGTAATAATCACCAATGTCTGTCCGTATTTTTCCGCGGAAAGTTTCAGTAATGCAATAACTTCCTCTCCTGTTTTTGTGTCAAGATTTCCTGTCGGCTCGTCCGCCAGTATAAGATCCGGCTTTGATGCCAGAGCTCTTGCAATCGCAACTCTCTGCTGCTGTCCTCCTGATAATGCAGAGGGAAGATTTTCAATTTTGTCCTCTATTCCCAGTGTTTTCAGAATGTCATTTACATAGTCTTCATCCGGTTCTTTCCCGTCAAGCCCCAGTGGAAGAACTACGTTTTCGTAAACATTAATTGAGGAAACAAGATTAAACGCCTGAAAAACAAAACCGATTTTCTGTCTTCTGAATACTGCAAGCTCATCCTCAGACATGGCAAAAATGTCTTTTCCCTTTATATATACCTTTCCGGAAGTAGGATAATCAAGCCCGCCAAGGAGATGTAAAAGGGTACTCTTTCCGGAACCCGATTTCCCTATAATAGCGACAAATTCGCCTCTCCTGATTTCTATTTCCGTATTCTGAACTGCTTTTACCTGATTTTTACCCTCGCCGTAATATTTACATAATTCCTGTGTTTTTACTATTGTATCCATTTTCATTACCTCCTCTTTTCTAAAGATATTACAACAGAAAACTTGCTGTTTTCTTTCAGGACAAAGAAAAAGTCTTACAGATTTGTAAGACTTCTCCTGAGCAGCGGAATCTGAACAACAAATATGCTTCCACATTTTTCTCCATCAATTCTGTTATCTTTTACCATTATCGTTCCGCCATGCCGGGAAATGATGTATCTCGCCAGATAAAGCCCGACTCCGCTTCCGCTTTCCCTGCGTATTTCTTCCTTTTCCCCTCTGTAAAAACGCTGAAAAATCTTATGCTTCTCATTTGGGGAAATTCCGATTCCCTGGTCTGCAAACTCAATCCTTACCATAGAATTCATATTGAACACGCGAATAGAAATCGCTGTATTTTCCTTCGAATACTTCACTGCATTTTCCAGAATATTAATAAAAGCCTCTGTCAGCCACTTTCTGTCCTGCATGATTTCGGGCAATTTTTCGGTTTCACCCTCCTCAAGCTCAATAACAATGTTTTTTTCTTGTGCCTTCTGCCACACTCCGTTCACTGCATCCAGAATTGAATCAAACAGTTTCCCTTTACGAAGCTGAATAGAAATCATCCCGCTTTCAAGTCTGGAAATATTCACAAGCGATGCAGTAAGCTTTTCCAGCGAATCAATCTGAAATGCCATTCGTTCTTCAAACTCTTCCCGTTCCTCCTGTGAAAGATCCTGATTCTGTAAAATCTCAAACGTGGATTTTACTGCTGCCAGAGGCGTTTTTAACTGATGGGAAATGTCTGTAACAACGTCCTTTGTTTCTTTTTTATCCGCTTCTGCTTTTTGTTTTATCAACAAAAAATTTCCGTTTAATTTGTCCAGAGCCGTGTCTATTCTCACTGCTTCCGGATTCGAATTCAGACCTTTCAGACATTTGGATAGTGATGATTCACCCTCTCCGTAGCTTCCTTCCCGAAGCTCTTCAATGTCCTTTTCTATTGCTTCCAGAATATCTTTATATCTTCGGAAAGCTTCTTTTTCCTGCCTTTTGATGCAAAATACGATTAACAAATATGCAGCAAAAGCTCCGGCAATTGTCATACCTCCAGTCCACAGAAATCGTCTGTAAAAACTGCTTTTCCCCTCTTTTACATACCCATATTTATCCAGAATCTCCACTGCTTTTTCGTAGGTAATTTCATCTTCCTCTGTTTCTGTCAGGATTTTTCCCAGTTGGATAGTGTCCTCCCTGTAAGAGTTATACTGTACGGCTATAACAGTGGCGCTCATCAGGATTAATGCAATCAGAGGCATAAGATAACTTGTATATTTACTATCTTTTACTGTTCCAAACATATCCAAGTCCTCTTACATTCTTAATCAGTTTTTTTCCTTCTTCTCCTGTATCAAGTTTTTTCCGGAGTCTGGTAATGTTTACGGCAACTGTATTTTCATCCACAAATTCACCGTCTATATCAAATATTTTTTCCAAAATCTGGTCTTTAGACAGAATGATATCCGGATTTTCCATAAACAAAAGGAGAAGCTTCCATTCATTTTTCGTTACGGAAATCTCCTCTCCATTTACATAAACTTTCATTGCCGTTTTGTCCGCTTTGACTCTTCCAGATTCAATCACCTGATTCTCCTGAACTCTTCCTTTTCTGAAATATGCATTAATTTTCATGGTCAGAACAGACAGGCTGAAAGGCTTTGCGATATAATCATCCGCCCCTGCTTCATACCCCATCACCATATCGGTTTCTCTGTCAAGAGCAGTCAGGCATATCAGATGCGCATTTGTCTCTGACCTGATTTTCTTTATGAAATCCAGCCCGTTTCCATCCGGCAAATTAATATCACAGAGAATAAGTTCCGGTGTATACACTTTCATTAATGCTTCTGCCTCTCTTATGGTTCCGGCGCTTTTCACCTCGCAGCCCTCTCTTTGAAGAGAAAACTCTATACTTCTCCTGACGCTTTCTTCATCTTCTATTATCATTACCCTGTTCATATTTTTTCTCTCTACTTTCACCGTCTGTTACCGTTTTTATCAAATGTCTTTCTAAACGCTATCTCGATAGGAATAATGGACGCCACTAATGGAATCAACTGTATAACACACAGAATCCCTCCAACATTTTCTACCGTTTCTTTCGGCTTTTCCAACACCAGAAGCATTCCGATGAGTGTTACAGACAAAAGGATTTTCCAAAACCAAGCATTGTAAAAGGAATCAGAAATCCATCAATATCATAAATAACCAAAAGCCCATATTCATCCCTCCCGGCTACTGCTTTTTTTCAATATACTATACTTTCCCTGCAAACTCAACACTGAAAAAGACCTCTTATTTGGCTTTGACTCGAAAGCATTCAGGTTGTATAATTAATAAAAAGTCAAACGAAAGGAGTTTCCTATGAAAAAGCATGTAAAAAAAGTTTTATCCCTGTTTCTGGCGTTGACTCTTATTTTCTCTGTAACGACTGTAACACAGGCAAAAGTATCTGTACCTACCAGAGTATTCACCCTATATTCCAAATCATCCAAATTGTATGATTACCCTTCCAGTTCCTACCGTCCTGCCAATCAACCTATGTTCGCCATGGTTTATACCGGACAGAAACTGAGCAATTTAAAATCCAGCAACCCTTCTGTATTAAAAATCTCTTCTAGAAAGGGCATTGGACTCAACAAAAAATATACAGGAATCTATCTGGATTTAAAAAAGACCGGAACTTCCACCATTTCCTATAAAAGCGGAAATATTACTACCACTGCCAAAATTGTTGTGAAGAAATATGTACCTCCATTTTCTTCTATTAAGCTTGGAAAATTAAATGTTACCTCTAAGCTGAAAACCAACAACATCTATAACTTAAGCTACTCCAAATACAAAAACAAAAATTTGAAACTCAGCTACAAGGTGCCAAAAGACTGGACCATCAATGCTTTTTATAAGGCGTCAAGCAATGGTTTATCTACCAGAATCGCCAATAATAAGAGCTTTAAAGTCACAAAGAAAAATTCTGTCCTGTCTATCACTGCCTATAACAACAAAACACGCCAGACTGAAGAATGTTTCATCTTTTTTAAGTAAACGGCAGGAGCAGCCTGTTCAATGATTATAACAGACCCGCCTATCCAGACGGCAAAATCCCCCTCCAGCGAAATGTTTTTACATAAACATCCGGTTAGAGGGGGATTACTTTTTTTCGATATTATAAATCCGTCATACTGATACAGGTATATTTATCTGTTCTGCGATTTCTTTAATCTTATCAATGTCGTATCCTGTATATTTAACAATTTTATCTATTGGCTCATTACCCTCAAGCATCATCTTAGCCAATGATAAGTTCTTCTGCTCAACTCCTTTTCCTATGCCCTGTTCAATTCCCTGCTCAATTCCCTGCTCCACAAGCGCTTTACTTAAATTACACATATCGCGCACCTCACTCTCAAATTCTGCTGTCATCGCAATATCAAACTCATCATTTAAGCGTTTTTTCTTTTCCTCTAGCGACACAGTTGTTGAAAAAAGCACATTCAGCAAATCCAGAATTTCCAATTCACTGCATTTATCCGCATCACCAAGATTAAGTATAACAACTTCCATCAAATCATAGGCATCCGGCTTCACAAAAGAATTACCAACAATGGTATCCTCCACCGTATGATATTTGAATATACCATTCTTTCTTTTCTTAGCCGGGTCAGGACATATCCAGATACTATATACTTTCTGTATGTCTCCGTAATGTTCGCCTGTAAAGACCGTACCATATTGCTCAGAAATCATTCTGGCACAATAATAAAAGCCTCTCATTACAAGCGGGTATCCCGGTGTATCATTTAACTGTATTTCCAGATTTATAATAAGCTGTATCGGCTCTTTACTTCCTGGCAATATCGCTTTAAAGCGAATATCATAATACACCGTCTGCTCTTTGATTGCATTTGCTTCTGTGTTCAATCCGTCTAAACGCGCATCGCCATCCAGCCTTTCATCACGGTTCATCTGGTCTTGATGTACCGCACGTTCTGACAACTCTACATTTCCATTCAGACAATTATCACAGATAAATTTCACACTATACTGCGAAAACTCTTTTGTACAGGCTTTCAAAATCCAGGCAATAATCGCTTTGTATGTCAGCAGCTTCTTCGCACATTCATCATATCGTGCCCTGTTTGCTGCCAGTTCTATTGTCTGGGCCATATCTGTTTGCCGTTCCATAATTATCATCTCCCGCAAGTGCATCTCCTGCTTTTTCTATTTTTATGTTACCACAAACACTTATTTTCAGCAAGTTTTCGTTGTCAAAGTATTTCGACCAAAACTATGATATATATTTCACACTTTCCACACCATGTATATTTTTTATCAATTCCAAAATATCTGCACGGTTTTTACGAACACGGTTATGTATCGATACAATGGCCCCTTTTAATTCATGGTGTTTTTCAAACGTCTGTACATCTCCAACTTTCATCCCAAGAGCATTAATACCATCATAAAAATCCGGAAGATTTGACACATCCTCAAAACAGACATATACGCTAAACCATCCATCATAAAAAGTAATTCTATCCTCAACCTTTTTAAAAATTCCAATAATAGAATACACCGCTAAAGTCGCAATAACTCCACATTCATAAAACCCAATTCCGATAACAAGCCCAATACAGGCTGACGTCCACAATCCTGCAGCCGTCGTTAAACCACGTATTTTTGATTTTCCGGAAATCACAATACTTCCCGCCCCCAGAAAACCAATTCCGCTTATAACCTGAGCGCCTAATCTGGCCGGATCCCCAATATCAAATTTATAAAACACATACTCTCCTGTAATCATTACGATACAGGCTCCAAGGCTCACCAACATATATGTACGCATACCCGCCGGTTGATTTGCCTTTCCCCGCTCCACTCCAATCATACCACCACATATCATGGCAATAACAATTCTAAGCATCATTGTAACAATACTCAAATCATTTAACGACTTACTCATTACTTCAACACTTAAGATACTTTCAATGTTCATCATACTCTTCTCCATATCAATTATTTAGGGCTACAGCACCAAACCAGTACTGCAGCCCTAAAATCTCATTTTATTATGTGTGCTTTCAAACACTCATTATTATTCGTCTACCCGAACATAATTAAACCCTTTGTCAACAATTTTTTCATAAAAATCATTAGAAAAATGCATACAATAAACATTTTCTCTCTTCTCTCTCGGAAAAAGTCCCTCTAAAACACTCAAAGGACAATGTGACAAATGAGCTGAAACAAATTCTGTTGTATCCTGATAAATTCTATCTATTTCACCTGCATAGAAATTTTTTACCACTATATCCGGAACTTCATAAGCGTCTCCGCTGTAATAAATTTTCTGATTCGGAAATTCCAAAATGTATCCATAGCATTTTATATCCTCTGCATGTTTTACATCAATAGCCTGTAATTTTACATTTCCAATACAATGTTCTTTATCAAAACTGATTTCATATGCCGCAGCTTCAATTCCCATTAACTCCAGTAATCGAATCAGGGATTTCTCAGGATAAAGCACTTTAACTTTCTTCTTTAACACATAATACGTGTAAGAAATGATAGACGAAAGACTTCCTATATGGTCTGCATGAGTATGTGTAATAATAATATTTATATCATCATACTTTTCCAACAATCCCATTGCATACAGCTTAGAAAAAACAGTCTCTCCTGCGTCAATCAGAAATAGTTTTTCATCAGATACAAAATAGGCACTGGTATTTCCTAAAAGCGGATTAAATGCTGAACCGCATCCTAAAAAATGAATAATGATTGCCACCACCTTTGTTAAACTTGATTTCTGAGATAATTTGCACAATGATATGTCCAATCTGTCTGGATAATATCGAATCCTTTATCCACTAACCAGCCCCAGCCTTTTTTTGGATCGCTTGTAAGAGATATATCATCGCTATGTCCTGCAGCTAGCGGAACACTGCTGGAATACACAATTGCATTTCCCCATAAAATTTTTCCATTCTTATGCATCTTCTCTATATAAGAGTCTAATGCAACTGGCGACATTTCATTTTTAAACACCAATTCTGCACCAATAAAATTGATATCCATTTTTTCGATTTTTTCAGAAGCTATATCTTCTTCCATGTAAATAGGCATATATTCAATATTCGGCGCAAAGGTTTCTACCAGTTTCAAAGAACGGTCGGACGGATCACTTTTTAACAAGACCTGCTCTTCCATTTTATGTCTTTTCACCATTTTCATTACATCTTCCAGAATCAAAATGCTCCTGTCAAGATTCATAATACATTTACCTTTTAAATGCTCAAGAACTTCTTCAAAGGTATTTAATGGCAAAAATGTTTCACAAAGATCTCCATTACATAATCTAAGTTTTCTGATTTCGTCAGATGTCATTCGTTCAACACTAATATGGCGATCTAACTGTGCAGGTTCCTTACCTGTATGGAATACAAAAATCTCTCCATCAAGACTTTTAAATAAATCCATCTCTAAAATATCCGCACCTTCTTTTAAAGCAATGTCAAAAGATGCAATCGTATTCGGAGGAATATTTCCTCCGGAAGTTCCTCTATGTGCCGCGATCAGAACTCCTTTTTCTTTTCTTAATTCAACCGTTGATTTCATGATACCTTACTTCCTTTTCTTTTTTTTGTAAAAAATTTTTTAATAGTATCAATTCCATCGTATCTTCCAAGCCAAAGTGCAATTGTTGAAATAATCATAAGAATTACCGTATAAACAAATGCCATTGCCTGTGCATCTGTAGTTGCAGTCTCATCGGTTGCTAACTTAATCACAATACCCAAAGGCTGAAACAGTGGATGGTACAAAAATACAGACAGGTCATACTCCGATAACAAACCGTTAAAGTTCAATACAACAACCGAAAGAACAACCGGCATGATGATTGGCAAAATGACTTTTCTCATAGTATAAAATGGCTTCGCTCCCATCACCTGTGCAGCTTCTTCCATATTTCCGTCAAGACCTACAAATGCAGCTCGAATCATACGATACGAAAACGGCAGCTTAATAATCATATATGCAATCAACATAATGACAGGCGTAGCAACCAGTACTTTATTCATAAGATTGAGTCTCGCTTCATCATAGGTCATCATAAGACCTAACGCAATCATTGTTGAAGGCAACAACCAGGGAATAAGAATCAACGGCTCATATAACTTATCCCACTTATGCTTCATCTTTGTAACTATTCTGGCAACAGCAATACAGATTATTGCCACAACCACCGCTGCAATCAACGAATATACAATACTTACAAGGTATGGCCTGTATGCAGTTGATGATTTAAACAGCTTTGCATAGTTATCAAGCGTAAAAGAATCCGGTCTAATCTGGCCAGTTTTAATTGTCATTCCATCTGTAAAAGAAAATACAAGCACATTAAGAATCGGAAGCATATAAATAATAAGCATTACATACGCAACTATATGAGCAATTACATTCAGTACAGGATTCTGTATTTTCTGTTTTGTCATTTTCGCCTTTGTTTTAGATACTGAAATATAATTCCCCTTTTTCTCAATCTTCTGCATAATAAACAAAAGAACAGATGTTGCAATACCTAAAATAATAGCAAGCAACGCCGCAATATCACGAGATCCCGTCATATTCGCAAATGTCTTAATCATAGGATTAATCGTCTGGAAATCGGGACCACCTACAATCAGCGGGCCTGACATAGTACTTAAAGCTGCAATAAATGTTAAAATTGTAATCGCAAAAATTGTAGGTTTCATTGTCGGAAGCACAATTTTAAATAAAATAGTTCCCTGTGATGCTCCCATATTTTTTGCAGCCTCAATCGTATGATAATCAAGACTTCTTACTGCATTCGTAAGAAACATCATATGATTCGATGTTCCCGAGAAAGTAATAATAAACAGTACAGCTCCAAATCCAACAAACCATTGAGGATTCATGTCAGGAAAAAACTGTAATAATGTCTTAGTAACAATACCTGTTTCTCCGTATACGAATTTATAACCTGTAACAAGAACTACTCCTCCGTAGATCAATGTTGTCATAAAACCAAGGCTTAATATTTTTGAGCCTTTAATATCAAAATACTCCGTGAACAAAACAATCAGAATACCTGATAGATTAACTGTAAATACCGCTGCAATTGCCAACATAAAACTGTTCTTCAAACTGTTCATAGCTCTTGCCGATCTCATGATTTTAGAGATTGCTTCCAGCGAAAACTGCCCATCTTTGATGAATACTTTTAAAATCAGATTAACATTCGGAAACACCAAAAAGGAGAAGATAAACCATATTAAAAATAGCTTTAATATTAATCCTGGGATACTAATATTTCCGCTTTGGAATTTTTCTTTTAACTTTCCCATATATTTCCCCTCCATTAAAACTGCATAATATCCCTTGGATCTACATATAAGTCAATCTTGTCACCCTCATTATAAAACTTATATCCATCATTTTTCTCAATATATTTTACAATCTGACCCATACATGAGAGAGCATATTTGGTCAACACCCCATTAAACTCTTTTTCAACTACAACACCTGTTAATTTTGCATGGTCAGGCTTACATTCGTCCACACATCTTTCAATTCTTACAAATCCCGTTTTATTCACATCAAATTTAGTTCCCACCTGTAAATTAACGGATTCTATGATATCCTTCCCAAAGCGGTTGATGTCACCAATAAAGTCGCAAACAAACTCACTTTTGGAATTATTATAAATCTCATGAGGTGTTCCTACCTGTTCAACATATCCATTATTAAATACTGCGATTCTATCTGATAATGTTAGTGCCTCTTCCTGATCATGAGTAACGTATAATGTTGTGATACCTAATTCTTTCTGAAGTCTCTTCAACTCCATTCTCATATCAATCCTAAGCTTCGCATCCAGATTAGACAATGGCTCGTCAAGGCAGAGAATCTTTGGTTCCAGTACAATTGCTCGTGCAAGCGCAACCCTCTGTTGCTGACCGCCAGATAATTCCGATACATTTTTCTGTAACTGCTCATCTGTAATCTTAATTTTTCCTGCAACCTCTCGTACTTTCTTGTCAATTTCACTTTTAGACAATTTTTTCACTTTCATACCAAAAGCAATATTTTCATAAACTGTCATTGTAGGAAATAATGCGTAACTCTGAAATACCATACCAATGTTTCTGTTCTCTACCGGAAGGTCTGTAACATCTTTTCCTGCTACAATTACTTTTCCTTTAGACGGCTTGATAAATCCTACTAAAGCTCTTAATGATGTTGTTTTTCCGCATCCGCTGGGACCAAGGAAGGTGAAAAACTCACCCTCCCTGATTTCCAGGTTCAAATCATTCATTGCAACAAAATCACCATATTTAATCTCAATATTTTCAAATTTTACCATGGTCTGCTCCTCTGAATCTCCCGTTAAAATCAACCAATTACTGAACAAATTCTAACTCCGCTTTTTCTACCCATGCATCGATATTTTCTGCAATAAATTCCCAGTCTAATTCCTGAGGTTTAAGCACTGACATTAATTCAGAAACATCTTCTGAAACATTTTCAAGCGCTTCTTCCTGACATGGAATTGTTCCGAAATTATTAGACCACTCTAACTGAATTTCAGAACTTCCTAACCAGTTAAGAAACTCTACGCAAAGGTCATGGTGTTTTGTTCCTTTTGCAATCGCAACAGACTCTACTACATATGGTTCTCCAACTTCCGGAGTCATAATCTGGAATTTATAATCGCGCTCTTTCTGCTCTGTAAGAACTCCGGATGCCCAATGCTCGTCCATTGGATATGTTCCATCAATCACTTCACCAATTGAATCTTCACCCTCTGCAATATTATGACAGTTTGCAATAAATTTTCCGGCAATCTCCCATCCTTCTTCAGAAATTCCAAGCTCTCCATCCGGATCCTGATAACGGCTGAGAATACTTGCATATACTGTCTTTCCAGTTCCGCCGCTCAAGCCATGAAGCTGATATAAACCTTTATATTTTTCATCTGTGAGTTCTGTCCAGTCTGATGGCATATCCTCATATTCAGCATTTCCAATCAGCAGAAGCGGTGTTGTTGTAACAGGATAATAGAAGCCATCCTTATCAACCAAAGTTTCATCAACTCCATCAAGCCAGTTTGGCTCCCATTCCTCTAATAATTCATTTGCTTTCAGTTTCTCATACTCAATGCTGTTCAAACCGAAAACAACATCACAAAGCGGATTATTTTTTTCTGCAATCATACGCTCCGTAACTGCAGATGCACCAAGTCCCACAACCTGAACGTTGAACCCTTCTTCAGCAGCTCTCTTAACAAGCCACTCGTCGCGACCTTCGGAACCATTGTTTGTATATACAACAATAGATTCACTCTTATCTACCTCTTCAGCATGAACAGCAACAGCCCCCATAGAAAATACCATTGTTCCAGTTAATAATGCGGCTACCATTTTTTTCATCTTTCATCCTCCTGTTTTTATAACGTTTTTTGTTTTCTTGTTGTTACCACAACAATACCACCTTAATTGAAACGTGTCAATTATATTTTTGGCTATTTTACCTGTTTTTTACATATTTAACAATATATTATTGTCATTTTTATTCACTTTTACTTATTTATATTTTATAACGTTATAATTTTTCACAAATTTAACTTGACATTATAATCCGTACCCAAAAAAGAAGAGAAACTTTTTTGTCTCCCTTCTTTTTTGCTCTTCTCTATAATTCTTTTGTTATAATATTCTGTGCTCTCTGTAACGCCTCATCTGGAGAAAGAAGCCCCAGCATAACGTTTTTCACTGCACTGCCAATGATATTTAATAATTTTTTTTCATCAAACGGTTTGTTATAAGTATCAGGCACCCTCTCTGTTCTTGAAACAGAAAAACACTTTGCAGATAAATCCAACCACGGAAATGTACTTATTATATCATAATTATTATATGTTTTAACACAGGGCGATACGCTTCCCAGCGCTGCCATCCCCGAAGCCACAGGCTCTGTTGTAATCCACTTTATAAACGCAAGCGCATCTTCCGGATGCTTGCTATTTTTTGATACTGCCAACGAACCTCCTCCATATAAAGGATTTTTTCCCGGAACCATTCCAAAACCAACATTCCCTATAATCTTAGAGTTATAACCAAGTATTTCCGATGCATAATTACTGAAATTAATCATCATCGCCACATTTCCATTTGCAAACTCTTTTGCCGCACTTGTCCACCATCTAATTGATTTTCCAGGCGCATATTTCTGCACTTGCAAAAGCTCATGCATTGCCTTTTTTCCAATTTCATTATCAATAATAATCTTTCCGTTTTCATCGTAAAGCTTGTCTGTATGGCTATAATAACGAGCTAAAAATTCAGTTGCTGCCACACCAGTATTTCCCAGCGTCAAATTAGTCCCATACCTAACATCCATTCCCAATTCATGGTTTTCTGTAAAAAATGCAGCTATTCTATTATATTCTTCAAAGGTATCCGGCACCTTTAATTCCTGTTTATATTTTTCCTGATATAACCTTTTAATAGCCACATTCTCAAAAAGATCTTTTCTATAAAATAATAATTGAGCGCTTGGGGAAAACGGAAGCGCATACATCTTTCCTCCCGCATAGCAATATTTATCGATCAAATCCGGAAGGTATTGGTTAATTGAATTCTTTATATCAGGATCAATCTGGTCTAATGGACATAAAATTTTTTCAGCAAACCAGGAAATCCAACGCACTTCTATTCTAAATACATCGTAAATATCAGACACTTCCGAGTTGACAAATTGTTCGTATATCTCATCATAGGAATATACTGCTATCTTTACCTTCGTACCTGTTTTTTCAGTATAAAACTGAGCCATCCCCTGCATAATAGCCGATTCAGGACTATCCAGAGCCAATACTTTCAGGCAGGACGCAGGCGTTTTCATTAATTGTATATTTTTCCAGTTTCTCTCTCCGTCATTTTCAAACACAAATGCTCTGGGCTCTTGTTCTCCCTTATTCTCAATAACTGCTGCCGCAGTTTCTTTTCCAAGCAAACTATAATTCAATTCGTATTTTTTGAAATCTCTTTCCGGAAGCGAAACAACAGGAGACAATGTATATATATCTATTTTTTTGCCTCCTAAAAACGTCTTTGTAATTTGTCTTATTTTCTCTGCAAATCCTATATTAGTTGTAACAATAGCATCTATCTCCTCATCTGACACAAACAAATTCAAAATACTATGAGAAACCCTAACCATATCCGTCTTTATTTTTATGATACTAAAACCGGACTGTTCATTAGCTAATTCAGAAAATCCTCTTATAAATTCCTGTTCATTTGAATATTTCTCTGACTCAGTAACCAATGCTATATTTCCATATTTCTTTTTTACAACCATTTCAGCTAATTTTCGGCCTGCAAGAATATAGTTAAATCCATAATAGTTCGCCGGAAATACAGGTCTTTTCTCAAAAAAACAGACATTTTTTAGCCCTGCATTTTTATATACATTATCCTTCCCATCCAAACAGGTAACTACAACCATTCCACATACCCGTACAGATTTCGCTTTCTGAATCATATCTAACTCAACCTGCGGATTGTTTCCGGAAATAAATAATTCTGTTGAATACCCCTTATTTTCCGCATAATACTTCAAACTATTATAAAATTCACCATATTGTTTCGCTTCAATTGTCGGCAGTATTACACCAATTATATTTCTGGTACCTGTTCTTAGAATCCGCGCCTGTTCATTAATTGTATATCCCAATTGTTTTGCAGCAGCTTCTACAATACGAATTTTTTCGCTGCTGACATTCCCTTTTCCATTCAATACATTTGATACAGTTCCCTGAGAAACCCCTGCCAATTTCGCAACATCAAGAATCGTCGCCATCTCTTCACCCTATTCTTTTTATAACGTCATAAAAAATAATACATTATCTAAATATTATTTGCAAGAACATCCCCAAAATATTTCTTCAGGTTATACAACTATCTTTTGAAACTGGCATATGGATTAATCTATTACAAACTCTTTCCTGCTTATCCACAGAGCAGTCACTGCTCCCTCTTCGTTTTCCACATTTTCATATTTGAGAAATCCTCCCTGGTGCTTCATAAATTCTGCGGCGATGGAAAGACCAAGCCCCTGATGTGTTCTGTCATGGCGGCTGTCATCTCCACTGAAAAAAGGCTCTGCGCCATAAAGCAGCGCTTTTTCAGAGAAACCGACGCCATAATCCCGGACAGATACTACGAAATACTCACCGCTTTCTACCATAGTTACATGGATTCCTTTTTTCCAGTCCGTGTGCTCCAATGCATTGCTCAGTAAATTTCCCCAGGCACGGAGCATTTCTTCCTTATGACATATTATTTTGAATTCCCCATCTGTAAGCACTGGTATTGAAAAAGCTACCGGAATTTTTTCGGCTGTTGCTAACTGTTCTGCCATCTCTTTAAGCGCCTCTGCCAAATCCTGCACACGGATTTTTTCACGGCGTTCCTTCTCTTTTTTCCCACGTAAGACCTGACGCATGGAATCCAGATAATTTTCAATAAATGCTGTATTCTTCAAGATCTCTCCGGCACATTCCCGCTCTTCTGCTCCGATTTCTGCCTCCTCCAAAAGTTCTGCATTTCCCCGCACAACAGTCAAAGGGGTTTTTATATCATGTGCCAGTGCAGAAAGCTGCTGATGCTTCATTTGCTCTGCATCCCACTGATTTTTCAGAGACTCCTTCAATGCAAGCTTCATTTTTTCCAGCGAAGCCATAACCTCTTCCACCTCCCGAATCGTGGAGTGACTGACATCAAATTCCAGATCGTTTGCAGAAATCTTGGCCGTTGCCGCGCTGAGACAGACAAGTTCTTTTTTCAGCCTCCGGGCAAATTTTCGAGCCAGGAAAAATCCATTCAACACGGTAAGCAAAAGGAAAATACCAAAAATCATCCATGAGCTGAGTTTTTCCGGAGAAGGAAAGCGTTGATTCAGCTTCTCATGTTTATAGCGCATAGCAATCGAATACTTCACAATGCAAATATCTCCACTGTTTTTCTCAACGAAAAAATAATAATCCTTTCCTTTTCCGTAAATATTGTCCTTTTCATAATGACCCCAGGCAATTTTTTGCTGGTTTTTATCGAAATTTCCATAGAGAAAATCTCCGTTCTGCCCGTAAACGCCATAAAAACACCCCGGCGGAATCAGATTCTCTGTAACAAAATCTGCCGCCCGGATTTTCTCCTTTGAACTTATCAGCATCTGTTCTCCATAATTAGCCGGAAGAAAAATACTTCCGGGAGCTACAAGCGCAGCAAGGACTGCCCCCCAGGAAATAGCTGCCGCAAGAATCGTCCCGATAATAAACACAAAAATATACTGTCCAAACATCCCGGCCAGTGTTTTTTTCTTATTTTTCAAATTTTCCATTTATACCCGATCCCCCAGACTGTTTCCACAGGGGGAGTTCCCTGTTTCTGGAACTTTGCCCTGATATTCTTGATGTGCTCGGTGATGGCAGAGCTGTCGCCCTCTCCATCATACCCGAATACATGCTCATAAATACGCTCTTTCGAGAAAACCTGACCTCTGTTCAGCGCCAGATATTCGCAGATTGCATACTCGCTTTTTGTCAAAGGAATTTCCTCTCCATTGCAGAAAACCTGTCTGGATGGAAGTGAAAACGCAGTATCACCCAAAGTCAGAAGATGTTTTTTCTCCCTGTTTTCCCGCCGAAGATGAGCCGCTACCCGCGCCCGAAGCTCCCCTATGCCAAAAGGCTTCGTGATATAGTCATCGCCGCCGATTCCAAGTCCTGTCATCAGATCTTCCTCCTCTGTTTTTGCCGTGACAAAAAGAATCGGACAATCTACCAGTTCCCGAATCCTGCGGCACAGAGTAAATCCATCTGTTCCCGGCATCATAACATCCAGCAAGATCAGGTGATACGTATTCAGCTTTTCCAGTTCTAATTTTTCCGGATCATCTAAAGTATCCACCAGATATCCTTCTTTTTCCAGTGCTTTACGAATCACCGCCAAAATCCCTTTATCATCATCAATCGCCAGAATTTTCCACATAACATCCTCCTACTCATTTTCCTGCCGCCCCTCATAAAAATGAAACCATACAAGAATTATGGCACAAAGGATAGCTCCCAACAAGATACAGGTGAGAATATTTCCCATTTCCATAGGAAAACGCCCCCCGATCCTTCTGTTAAACTGTTCTGTCAGATACAGAACTGCACCTCTGGAACTCCAGGAACAGGGAAAATACTGCCATTTCCCCTCTCCAAGACCGGTAAGGAACAATGCTGATATCAGAAACTGTCCTATGGAAACCGCCAGTGACACTGCCTTGGAAAAACGCAGATTCAAAAACAAATGCTCCAGATAAAGAGGAAGACTGCCCAGCCAGAGAATCATCCCTGTTTTAAGAAATACCTCTGTGGATATTTCTTTATTTCCCAACACAATATTGTTTCCCACAGCATAAAATATCATAGCTCCCATAACTGCCAGAAACGCCATGATCTGCAGGCACATCCATTTTGCCAGAAATGCTCCCTCTCTTTTTCCCGGATTCATCAAAAAACTCTGAAAATGCCCCGGAAGCTCCGTTTCCACATCTCCCGCGCAAATAACAGACACCAGTACGGGAAACGCAATTCCAACGGCCTCTGCGTAGACCAAAAACTGAAGCTGTGCGCTGACTCTTGTCCATGCCAAAAACACAATACCAGAGATTACAGGAACCAAAACATGAACCGGGATCAGGAATGTGTGCCTCATTTTCATAAACTCTGCTTTTAACTGTTTCATCCTCTTTCCACCTGCCCTTTAAACCATTTTCTGCTGAAATACCAAAATGCTGCAAACCACAAAAGGGAAAACGCCACGCCCAACGCTGCTGCCGACACGCTCATAAGCTCCGGCGTATAGGTCATCTGTCCCGGTTCTGCCGGAAGTCCGTTTGGCAGAGTGTTCAGGATCGGACACATCACTCTTGGGGTGATTCCGTAGGGAACCAGAAAAAACCAGCCCTTCAGGGAGATCAGCGCGCCAAAAATCTGGCTGAAAACAAGATGAATCACAATCATCAAAAGGGGGCCTGTTTTTTGCGCCAAAAAAATACAAAAAGGAATCTGCCAGAAAGAAGTAATCCATATAAAAAGCGCAGCAAGGAGCTGATTTCCAACCGATGGAGGATTGGTAAATGTGACAAAGAACCCCTTCTCCATAATCTCTGTCCCCAGAAGAACGAATATCATTAAAGCAAAGGTTGCAATTCCCACTGCCATTGCAGATAACAGAATCTTCGCATCCCAGATTTTCCCCATATCCGCAGGAAGAGCCCAAATCGTACGGTTCTTCTTTTTCAGATCCTTTCCCCCAATCTGTCCGCAGATGATTGCCAGAACTCCCGGCAGCATACTCATATACCACCAGTTATAACCGTCCATGGCAAAATAATTATAAGTAAGCATTGCGGATAAAAGTGTGCACACTGCAGGCATCAGAATTATGAGCGCCCAAAGGGATGTATGCCTGTATTTCATGTTTTCCGCCTTCAAATACAAAGACAGACCTTCCGTTTTCTGAGAGGTTTTCCGAAATGTTTTCATCTAATTCACCCCTCTTTCCGCCGCCACAATATCCATAAAAAGCTTCTCCAGATTCTGACTTTCATCCACGATTCCTTCGTATCCCAGTTTTCCATTTGCCATAATTCCAATATAGTCTGCGGTAAGCTGAATTTCGCTCAAAATATGGCTGGACACCAAAACGGTGATCCCCTGCTCCGGAAAGCTTCGGATCAAATGGCGAAGTTCCTGAATTCCCAGCGGGTCAAGGCCATTTACCGGTTCATCCAGAATCAGAAGTTTTGGTCTCCCCAGAAGTGCAATGGCAATCCCAAGTCTCTGTTTCATTCCAAGAGAGAATTTCCCTGCCGGTTTTTTCCCAGTATCCGTAAGATCTACAATCTTGAGCACTTCCCTCATTCGTTCTTCTGTTTCATTCAGAACCAACGCGCGAACCTTTAGATTTTCCCAGGCAGACAAATTCTCATATATCGGCGGTGTTTCTATCAGACCGCCAATCTCATACAAGTCTGCCCGACTCCATGGATGTCCCCGAAAAATGATGCTGCCGGAATCCGGACGCAAAAGTCCTGTGAGCATTTTCAGCAGAGTGGATTTTCCTGCGCCGTTTGGCCCCAGAAGACCATATACACAATTTTCCGGAATGGAAAGAGAGATATTTTTTAATACTGTCTGTTTTTTAAAAGTTTTTGAGAGATTTTTGATTTCGATAATATTTTGATTCATCTTCTGCCTCCTGTAAGGAATGATTGGTTAGACTTCTGCTCCGCCAATACAGCAAAAATCCAAACCGATATTTTTTATTTCTCATTTCTCCTACAGGATAAAAGACAATTATAAAGACTTTATAAGGAATTGCAAAAAAACCTGCCGCTAAGATTCATCGCGGCAGGTTTTCTTCTACAACCAAATATAAACTTCAATGTTTTCCCCAAATCTTAACCGTTTTCCCTGTCAAATGCCAAGTATCTTGTCCCTTGAAATGTCAGTTTACCCTCATCTCCCTCTGCAAGCATTCCATACTCTGAACCTGTTACAGCCAACTCCATTCTATCACCGCTTTCTACCTGAAAGGTGACATAATATGTTGTACTGGACGTTGTATGATATCCATGTGCCCCTGATGCGTCACCCGCATTTGGATGATTGTGATGTGTCGTATTCTGACGTTTTGCAACAATTTTTGCTGATACAGATAAACGTGGTGAATTATTGTTTTTATGCCAGGTACCAACTCCCTTCGCAAAATTAAATATCACCACCGCCAAAATTAATATAAATATTAATGGAAATATCCCATCAAATAAACTGTACATCATTTTCTTTTTCCTCCTATAAACAGCATACAGATAAAATAATCTTCCAGATATCTTCGTTCTTAACTCAATCCAGAATCTCTTTTAAACAGTCAAGAAATGCCGATTCACCAAAAGTATTGATTTTAAACAACATGGCCTGGCTTCCCCCTGATGTAATTGCCGAAATTTTTACCGGTTCATTTTCATTTTGAAATAATGTAACATTTAAGCTTACACGATTGCTTCCCATAGCGCTGTATCTTTCAAAAACACGTACACTGCATCTTGCATTCGCACCTATGAAATCACTGGAATCTTCAAGAGATGCTGTTGCGCTTCCATTCATAATCCCGCGCTCAATACGATTGAGCAACTCATTAAAATCACTATTTAATTCCCGTTCTAATTTTGCCATCTCGTTCTCCTCCTTTTATTTTATATATACTAATTATAAAATATTTTTTCCCCCAAAAAAACCTCTGGATTGCAGGAATATCTACATTTATTTATCATAATTAAGAGAAATTTCTGATAGCTTTACGAAGTGAAGACACAAAAAAACCACTTCCTCAGAAGTGGTTCATTGAGCAGGGCTACAAGGATTCGAACCTTGAAATGACGGAGTCAGAGTCCGTTGCCTTACCGTTTGGCGATAGCCCTTTATCTTTATGTTGTCCAGCGTTTTTTGTTTTCTCGCTTGCGACATGTTGTATTATATAACAGCCTTTTGAAAAATGCAAGCCCTTTTTTTAATTTTTTTCAAATTTTTTCAAAAATTTTTTCAGATACGTATTTTTGCCCATATTTCTACCTTTTTGGGTGGTTTTTCATTTCCCACTGGAGTGAATTATGGTATAATACGTTCAAACAATCATCTGACGGAATCATCCGTTACACCCAAAGGAGAAATCAATATGAGAGCAAATAATCTGACTCTGCTCACCGATCTCTATGAATTGACCATGATGCAGGGATATTTCAAAAATCCAACTAACCAGACTGTTGTTTTCGATATGTTTTACCGTGACAATCCCTGCGGCGGCGCTTATGCCATTACAGCCGGACTGGAGCAGATGATCGAATATATCGAAAATTTACGTTTCACAGAAGAAGACATTGAATACCTCCGAACCCTTCATGCTTTTGAAGAAGACTTTCTGGAATACTTGAGTAACTTCCATTTCAGCGGCGACATCTATGCAATTCCGGAAGGAACTGTTGTATTCCCAAGAGAACCTCTGGTAAAGGTTATTGCACCTATTATGGAAGCGCAGCTTGTGGAAACTGCAATCTTAAATATCATCAACCACCAGAGCCTTATTGCCACAAAAGCAGCCCGTGTCTGCCACGCCGCAAAAGGTGACGGGGTAATGGAATTCGGCCTTAGACGCGCTCAGGGACCTGATGCCGGAATCTTCGGTGCACGTGCCGCAATGATTGCCGGATGTTCCGGAACTTCCTGTGTACTCACCGGACAGATGTTTGATGTCCCCGTCCTTGGAACACATGCCCATAGCTGGATTATGAGTTTTCCGGATGAATACACTGCGTTTAAAACCTACGCAAAACTTTACCCGAATGCCTGCACCCTTCTTGTTGACACCTACGACGTACTAAAATCCGGTGTCCCAAATGCAATCCGCGTATTTGAAGAAATGCGCGAGGAAGGTATTCCTCTTACTAAATACGGTATCCGTATCGACAGCGGCGACCTCGCTTACCTTTCCAAGGAAGCTTACAAAATGCTTGCTGCTGCAGGTTTCGACGATGCCATCATCGCAGCATCCAGCGACCTTGACGAATACCTCATCGAAAGCCTGAAAGCACAGGATGCAAAAATCAACTCCTGGGGTGTAGGAACACGTCTCATTACCTCCAAGGACAATCCTGCGTTCGGTGGAGTTTACAAGCTTGCCGCTGTAAAAGATGCAAACAGCAGCAACTTTATTCCGAAAATCAAGCTTTCTGAAAACACAGAAAAAGTTACAAATCCGGGAAACAAGACTGTTTACCGTATTTACAGCAAATCTACCGGCAAAATTAAAGCAGATCTGATCTGCCTTGCAGATGAGAAGATTAACCCGGAAGAGACTCTGGTTCTCTTCGACCCTGTAGACACATGGAAAAAAACAAAAGTCCTCGGCGGAACCTATGAAGTCCGCGAACTTCTTATTCCTGTCATCAAAGAGGGTAAAAAAGTCTACGACTCTCCATCTGTTATGGAACTTCGCGACTATTGTACCAAAGAAAAAAATACACTCTGGGAAGAATCCAAACGATTCACAAATCCGCAGAAAGTATATGTAGATTTATCCCAGAAATTATATGACCTGAAAAAAGAACTTCTGGAAGAAATGAGCGAAAAAGCCCTCAACTAATATCTCCTTCCTGATAAAAAGTAATAAACCCCCGTTCCCAGTCATAAACATAAAAGGGAAAGGGGGTTCATTTTATGGCAAATTATATTCGTCTGATCAACAAAGAACATCCGCTTCCTGCAGATTATATCCCTGAAAATCTGGTGGATACAGGTATTCCGTTTGATGCCCTGCCGGGAGATTCAAAACGGCTTATGGAAATGAACGCTGCCAAAGCTGCTCATCAGCTCTTTCTTGCAGCCCACAAAGAAGGACTCCATCTATTCGGTATATCAGGATATCGCTCCTACAACCGCCAAAAAGAGCTTTACAATGGAAGCCCATACATAGCTGCTCCCGGAACAAGCGAGCACCAGAGCGGTCTTGCCCTTGATGTTTCAAGTCCTTCCAATAACCTGGAACTTACAGACTCCTTTGCCTATACTCCGGAAGGTCTATGGCTTGCAAAAAACGCCTCGCTTTACGGATATCTTCTAAGATATCCCCAAAACAGAGAAGCGATTACCGGTGTTCCCGGAGAACCATGGCACATCCGCTATGTAGGAAAAGAACTGGCGCACTGTCTCACTCTTACCGGACTGACTCTGGAGGAATATCATTCACTTATTTACAAAAGCTCTCAATAGCGTCGTCAATCATCTTCGCGCATTTTTTAATCTGCTCCATATCCTCAGGAATGATATCCGGAAGTGGTTTACGTACACCACCGATATCAAGCCCGTCACGGATTCTCATAATTTCTTTCATAACTGCATAGAGATTTCCATGACACGCACACATAGCGTAGATAATTGCATCTGCCGCATTCTGAACATCAAGAGCTTCCGCCATTCTTCCTGATCCGACAAACTCTTTGATTTTCAGGTAAAGCTCAGGCATAACACCATATGTTCCGCCGATGCCGCCATCTGCGCCCATAGCAAGACCGGACACAAGCTGCTCATCCGGACCGTTAAATACTACGAAATCTTTTCCGCCTTCCATCTTAAACATCTGGATATCCTGAACCGGCATAGAACTGTTCTTTACTGCAACAACTCTGGGATTCTTTTTCATTTCTTTAAATAATGGCATTGTTAATGCAACGCCTGCAAGCTGCGGAATGTTATAGATAACGAAATCCGTATTCGGCGCTGCACTGGAAATATCGTTCCAGTATTCAGCAATTGCATATTCCGGCAAATGAAAATAAATAGGAGGAATCGATGCAATTGCATCTACACCAAGGCTTTCTGCATGAGCTGCAAGTTCTTTACTGTCTGCTGTATTGTTACATGCCACATGTGCAATAACTGTAAGCTTACCCTCCGCAGCCTTCATTACATGCTCAAGAAGAAGCTTTCTCTCTGCAACGCTCTGATAAATACACTCACCGGAAGAGCCGCCTACATATACGCCTTTTACACCTTTATTAATAAGATGTTTTGTAAGCGCTTCCACTCTTTCCGGGCTAATATTTCCCTCTGCATCATAGCATGCATAGAATGCCGGAATAATTCCCTGATACTTAGTAATATCTTTCATAGTCTTTTCCTCTTTTCTTGCTTGTTTATATCCCAAGGATAACATTTATGAAAATTTTTTTCAATGTTTTTAATAAATGAAATTCGTTTCTATTTTTATGCACTTTTTACAAATGGTCTTTTTATTTCGGATATCCTTGCACCTTAAATCCTCTTGCTTTATAATAGAGAAAGATGTTGCTTCGCAACGCGCATTTTTCAGTAAGAATGTCAGAGCATTCCTGATCAAAAACTATTTACTTAAGAGGAGGTAATTTTTTGACGACAAATGTCCTGGAGGCAATTACGGAAAAGTACCATTCACTGACCCGTTCCGGTAAAAAACTGGCGGACTATATCTTCGCCCACACCACGGAATCTCAATATCTCTCCATCACATCGCTCGCAGAAAACTGCGATGTATCGGAAGCAACCATTACACGCTTCTGCCGTGCATTGGGCTATCCCAGCTATAACGCGTTTAAACTGGCTCTGGCACAGGCTGACCATGTAACAGACCTTGGAGACCCTACCGACTGCAATGAGCCAATCACTTCCAAGGATTCCACTGACACTATGTGTCGTAAAGTCCATGCGGCTAATATTGCAGCTCTCAACGAAACGCTGGAACTTCTGGACGAGGGAAGCCTGATGAGTGCTTCGCGTCTTCTTGCCTCTTCCGAAAAAGTTTACTGCTTCGGTCATGGTGGCAGCAGCATCATGGCAATGGAGGCATGGGCTCGTTTTTCCACTGCTGCTTCGAATTTTATTCACATTACAGATTCCCATATGCAGGCAATGGCAATTGCTCTTGCCACACCGAAGGATGCAATCCTCTTCTTCTCTTATTCCGGTTCTACAAAGGATATGGAAGATATTTTTAATGTTGCACAGGAACGAAAAGTTCCGATTATTCTGATTACCCATTTCCCGAAATCGAGAGCGGCAGAATTTGCACAAATCATACTTCAGTGCGGTTATAACGAAAGCCCCCTGCAATCCGGATCCATCTCTGCAAAAGTCGGACAGTTGTTTCTGATTGACTGTCTTTTTTATGGCTTCTGCCGACAAAATCCGGAACTTCGCGCTGCAGCCCGCTCCTCCACAGCAAAAGCGATTGCCAATAAACTCTTATAATTTCACACTTATCGCACTAAAAAGGATGTCCCGTGAATGGTACATCCTTTTTAATACTTTTGTATTATTTACTTTCATTGATCGCATTCATAAATCTCTGTGCGATTTCCAGTGGACGTGTAATTGCCCCTCCTACTACAATAGACCATGCACCTGTCTGAAGAGCTTTTACAGCCTGATCCGGATAATGAATCTTACCTTCTCCGATAACCGGAATATCAATATCTTTTGCAAGACGGCTCATCAGTTCATAATCAGGTTCATCTTTCTTGGATGTATAATCCGTATATCCGCTCATGGTTGTTCCGACGATGTCTACGCCGCATTTCCAAGCATTCACGCCCTCTTCATAGTTGGAAATATCTGCCATGAGAATGATATCCGGATATTTTTCTTTAATCTGTGCAATAAATTCGTTGATTGTTGTTCCGTCGCCGCGTTTACGAAGCGTACAGTCAAGTGCCACCACATCTGAACCCGCTGCCACAAGATCATCTACCTCTTTCATGGTAGGGGTGATATAAGCTTCATATCCCGGATACTGGATTTTTACCAGACCGATGACCGGAAGCCCTGTTTCTTCTTTGATTGCAATTACATCACGGATACTGCTTGTACGGATTGCCGGTGTACCAGCCTGCTTTGCGGCACGGGCCATAAGATACATAACAGATTTCTCCTCAACATACAGAGGCTCTCCCTTTACTGCCTGACATGAGATAATCATCTTTCCACGAATCGCATCTAAGATTTCCTGTTTTGTCATAACATACCCTCTCTTTTATAAAATTTGTTTGATAGTTCTATTATAATACTTTGGAAAAAATTTTCAACATTGATTTTAAGAGAAAATTTTTATCATTATTCAGCATATTTTATAAAAGAGTCTTTAATTCCCTACTGTTCCATCTGACGTCCAAGAAATCCTGCTGCCGTCTTTACCAGCATTTCCTCTGCATCTCCCATAATCTCTTTATCGCTTTTTCCCATAAGAATTACCGAACCAATTGCATCTCCGGCGCTGATAATCGGCTGCATAAGCTGAGAATAAAAAATAGTCCCCTGGTCATCCACCACCGGAATTTTTCCTTTTTCATTCCCATTAGAACATCTGCCCTCTCTTCCTGAAATCGCTTCCTCAAGTCTGCTGCTTATTTCTTTTCCGCTGAATTCCCTGCTCCCGCTGCCTGCCGCTGCCACAACCTGATCATGATCTGTAATGCATGCCATACATCCTGTTGTCTGGGACAATGCCTCCGCATATTCTTTTGCAAAAATGCTAAGTTCTCCAATCGGAGAATATTTCTTCAAGATTACCTGCCCTTCTCTGTCTGTAAAAATTTCAAGTGGAGTACCTTCCTTAATCCTGAGCGTTCTCCTGATTTCCTTTGGAATCACTACTCTTCCCAAATCATCAATTCTCCTGACAATCCCTGTCGCTTTCATAAAATAAGTTCCTCCATTTTCTTTATCTATCCATGAAATTCCTGTAATTCCAATGATAGTATCTGTAAAACAGAGAAACTTATACTTTTTATGATTTTATTTTTCTTTCTTCGCGTTCTCTTTTTTATGTACCATTTCACGCTGTTTCGTAAGATCACTGTACTCCCACTCAATAATCCGGTTATTTACCAGAAGATCAAAAACCGTCTGCTGCTGAGGCGTCATTTTCATTCCTATTGTTGTATTATAATCTGTGAGAACGCACCCGGTTTTTTCTACCATCCAAAAAAGTGCAGAATCATCTTCCGGGATCATTTTCCAGATTTCATTATCCGATTCCGGCAGCAAATCCATCAATGTCTGCAAATGCCCCTTTTCCAACAGTCTGTAATCTCCGTCCGGCATGATAACCCCGTCTGACAGTCTCTCTTTTTTATCTCCATAACTATCAATTAATTCCTGTGTTATCTTCATTTTATCCCCCTCTTTCTCTCTATCGCATTCAAGTATATAATAATTTTCTGCTTTTGGCTACCTTAACTCTCCACCACAATCAGAGAAATCCCGATTGTAAAAATTTTTTTAACTTTAACAGTTTTTATTATAAAAAGCACTTGCATTTCAGAATATTCATGGTATAGTTATCATATGCTTGTGACATAGTTTTTAATACTACATTATATTTCAGGAGGCAACTTAATATGAAACTGCATTTAAAGGACCCGGGAAGCGCCATTACTCATGGTATCGCCATGCTTCTTGCAATAGCCGGAACTGTTCCGCTTATTATAAAGGCTGCACGCCACCCCGATACCTTACACATTGTCGCATTGAGTATTTTTATTTTATCCATGATTCTTTTATACGCAGCAAGTACCCTTTACCATTCTGTAAACGCTTCAGAGAAAGTAAATCGGCGTCTGCGTAAAATTGACCATATGATGATTTTTGTTATGATTGCAGGCAGTTATACTCCTGTATGTCTGATCGCTCTGCACAACCGCATTGGATATATTTTATGTGCTCTTGTATGGGGAATCGCCATCCTCGGTATTATTCTTAAAGGTTGTTGGATTAACTGTCCCAAATGGCTTTCCTCTGTCCTTTATATTAGTATGGGATGGCTGTGTGTGCTTGCCTTTGTACCCATTTTTCACGCGCTCCCACGAGCAGGATTTGGCTGGCTTCTGGCAGGAGGTATTATCTACACAATCGGTGGAATTATTTATGCGTTGAAACTTCCGATTTTCAATTCCAAACATAAAAACTTCGGTTCCCATGAAATCTTTCATGTATTTATTATGCTCGGAAGCGCTTGTCATTTCATTGTGATGTATTTCTTCATTGCACCTATGGCAATCTGAAAACACTTGGAACTATTATTTATTTCAAACACTAAAAAGGAAATGCCGACTGACAGCATTTCCTTTTTAGTCTCGATCTTAAGCGGCCTCTTTGAGCAAAGGACTTAACGGATACACGCCATATGTCACCCCATAATTCCTGCTGAAACTTTTTGCCTCTGCAAACAGCGGATCATAAACAAGCCCATTAATTTCAGCCCAACAATGACCTTCTGAAGTCCCGTCTGTCTTTGTATCATCCACACAAACATAAACTTTCTTATAACCTAAAGCCTTGGCAAGATATGCAAAAGCACTTGCATCTGAAAAGCAGTCTCCGCTCCCCTTTTTGAAATGATCATTTGCGTATTCTGCAATCCAGCCTTCCGGCTTCGTAAACGGTCTCACTATCCTGTAATATTTCGACATTACCCAACGGAAGCAGGTTTCCAGCTTCTGACTTTTGCTCATACTGCTGTTTGTAATCTGATTTACAATCTTTCTGGCTGTAAGAAGAGTTTCGTACTCATATCCCTCTGCCTTTTTCATTCTTGTCCCATCTGCATGATAATAAATCGAACCACGTTTTCGGGCTTCTATTGCGCCGTTTTTATCCAGATAGTAGGTTCTTCCTTTATAGTTTACAGGTCCTTTATCCCGCATAACCCCGTTAGGATAAAAGAAAAACCATCTTTTTCCAATTTTTTGAACTCCCTGACGCCGAACACCATTTGTACCGAAATAATATCTCTTCCCTTTGATTGTTCTCCATTTCGTTGCCATTGTTCCGCTGTCTTCAAAAAAATAATATGTTTTTCCTTCTATTTTGTGCATTCCTTTCAGGAGCTTACCATTTCTGTAGTAGCGCTTTCTGTTCCGGCTTAATGTTACCCAGCCGTTTTTCTCTGCCGGCTTCGGCGGAATTACGGTAGGCTGTGGTGTCACAGTCGGTGCTTCTGTCGGAATCGGTATCGCAGGTGCGGAATCGACCTCTGATGCCTGAACAGGAAAAGCGCACAATGCACATACTGCACTAATCAGCAAAATACTTTTCCACTTTTTCATTCTGTCCTCTCCTTATACTATTATAATGTATTATATTTATCAGTATACTACTCCCTTTCTGAAAGTCAAGCTGTTCTCAATCTTCTATATCCATACTTCCGCTTCGAAACCCTTCCAAATCAAGCGTAATATATAAAAATCCCAGTTCTTTCAATTTCTCAATCACTTTTTCTCTGTGTTCCAGAACTTTCTGAAATACTTCTATATCTGTTTCCAATCTTGCAGTTGTTCCATGAATACGAAGTCTTACATTTTTCCATCCAAAGCTTCTGAGATAGTTTTCCGCTTCATCAATCCTTTTCAGCAGTTCCAGATCAATCTCCGTTCCATAAGGAAGTCTTGTAGCAAGACAGGGAGCAGACGGCCGTCCAGCTGTTGGAATCTCATATTCTTTTGCCATCTCGCGCACTTCCTCTTTCGTCACACCACAGGCAGCCAGGGGACTTAGTACACCCAGCTCCCTTACTGCCTGAAGGCCGGGTCTGTAAACATGAAGATCATCCTCATTACTTCCTTCAAGTAAAATCTCCACTCCTTTTTCTGCTGCAAACTCCAGCATTTTTTTATATAGGGCTTTTTTACAAAAATAACACCTCTTCTTGGGGTTATTATGCATCTCCGGAACTGCCAGTTCATTCATGGTAAGAATTTCATGGATTGCCTCTGTTTTTTCCAGAACTTTTTTTGCAGCCTCCACATCTGCCTTTGGATGCAGGACAGTATCCATTGTAACTGCATAAACTTTCTTTCCTGTTTTTGCTGCTGCCTCACATGCCATAATCAGAATCAGGCTGGAATCCACTCCACCTGAAAAAGCCACACAGATATCCTGCTCTGCATATTTGTCAAATTTCTTTCTGAGAAGTTCTTTTTTTTCTGCTGTTATCATTTATTTTCCCGCTTTCTGTAAAATTTAAAATG
>Scooby_p1__coassemble_177_pt1 | contig 47174 bp, 47 predicted proteins | sample Scooby_p1__metabat2_low_PE_018 | metagenome-assembled genome bin Scooby_p1 | reverse complement strand
TGAAGTCTTTTTTGGAACCATAAAATAAAGAGTAAAAATGTGTAACCAGATAATAAAAAATACGATTAATAATATAGATGGCAAATTTATGGCGAAGGAGGTGGTGGAAAGTAATGGAAAGTCAACAGTCATTGAAAAAATAGTTAGAAATAATTGTTAGATGGAAGAAATGAGATGAAAAAAGGAACTATCGTAAACAAAAGCATTGTATTGGCACTGGTAGTTATTACACTATTTTCGCAGAGTGTATTACATGTTTTTGCAGCAGATGTACAGAGTAATTCGGAAGTTGAATATTTTGATATTGTTCCAGATGAAATCCAAGTAGGTGATATCATCGGTTCGAATTCTGAGAAATTGATTATCATTGAGGTGGATGAAGATGGTTCATTTAAAACTATGAAGACTTCCGAAAGTACATATGCTTCGGTTAAGTGTAATCACTATAACTGGATACAAATTACTAACCCTGTATATAAAGGTAAGAGACGTGTCAATAGCAATACTATATGTTATTACAATGTATATTCTGCTGTATATAGATGCTCAAATAAGATGTGTTCTGCTAAAAGGACTATAGAAACTAGCATTCCTGTAAAACATATATTTAAAAATAATAAGTGTACTATTTGTGGGAGAAGAAAGAAATGAAGAGGAGGGAATTATTAATGAATAAAGGTAGGGTGATAATCTTTTCTGTATTACTGACGTGCTGCTTCTTAATAAATTCAGTAGGAGCTAAGAGTGTAGGGAAAGATACTTATCGGATGTGTAAAAATGATATTTTTATTGACTACGATCAATTAAATTGTAAAAAGATTGTTTCGGAAATAAAAGATGATGGTTGTTTCGTTGCGGTAGATTTGGGAGACTGGTTAAGAGAAAAGAACATTTATGATATTTCAGTGATTGAAGATAATGAGAATGAAGGTTATAAAAGAATATTTTATGAAAGAAATCCAGAAAGAGAGGAGGCTGATGAATTTTACAATTCAAAGGATACTTCATATATTTATTTTGAAGGGCTGGTGTATGAGGGCGATGTCATCAGTTATACGGATTCTTTAATTGAAACAGTAACAGAAGTAAGATTTGATGGGAGTTTTTACACGCAAGTAGAGCCACAAACATCTTTTTTCTCAAGTGAAACAGAAGAAGCATTGAAAGGAAGAAATTAGTAAAAAGCATAACTATTTGTAATAAAATACAACAAACTATATAGATGGCACATTATTATCAATAATAAAAAGTGAAAGGAATGGTAAAATTATGAAAAAAATCATGTTCTGTTTATTAACAATTTCTCTTATGGGGACAATGGTAATGCCTGTACATGCAGCAGATGTGTATGCGGATGAAACTACAGATCTATATTTCTTTAACGAGGAAACAACATATGATGAGGATTTTACATTAGAGTATCCGGCAGATGCGTGTGACGTAATACTACAGCAAGATTTTGAAGCTGCTATGCGGGATGAAAGCATAAAATTATCAGAAGTAGGAATTGAAGCAATGAATTTAATTTCTACGAACGATTACGATATAGATGGAGAATATGCCGCTGAAGTCAATGATTATGAATCAAAACCGATTTTGACGAGGGCAACTTCGACAGTAAGCAAAGTGGAATATGGACGTGAGTGGAGGATTTACAGAAAGAGCGATAATGCGACTATGGTGCAGTGGGTGCTAAGAGGACTGTTCTTATATAATGGGAAGACAAGCCAGTGTAAACAAACTACTATGAAATGCTATAATAATGCATCTGATATTTTTACGGTTACCTCTAAATCACATTATCCATCAGGAATGTATGCAGTAGGAAAGTGCGGAGCAGTGGATAAAAAAACAGGGAAAGCTTATTCACAGGTAATTCGAATTGGTGTAACACCGACAGGAAAAGTAGTTAGGTGACAGTAGAGAGTTGATGTCATTAGTACATAAATTTGTAGCAGTCTGAGAACCAACAGACGTCCCCAATTTATATGCTGAGGTTATATACGAATATATAAGACAGGGACAAATAAAAAATATGCTGTTTGGGAAATCGCAGATGATATAATACAAGATATTTGGTATAATTCATATGAGAAATTATTGCCGTATATAGAAATGAATCAGTGGGGGATTTCAGTATATGAGAACAAAGACTTGATAAAGTGGGGGAGTTTTTTGAGACTTTATATGAGATACTACAGAAAAAATATACAGAAACAGACGGTTCACTCCTGCATGAACCGAATCTTTTTACGGAAACCCCTTGCATTTATGGGATTTTGGTGCTACAATGATTAAAACACGGAACTTACAGACATAAGAGTGGGCGAGAGCCCACTCTTATTTGCTGAATAGAGAGGCAGGTGGAAAAATGAGCAGAAAAGAGGAATACGAACAGCGTGCAGAAGCGCTTCTGGCGCCTATCGTAGAGGCCAATGGCTTTGAACTTGTAGATGTGGAATATGTGAAGGAAGCGGGAAACTGGTATCTTCGCGGCTACATTGACAAGGAAGGAGGAATCACGGTAAATGACTGTGAGGCAGTGAGCCGCGCTTTCAGTGACAGGCTGGATGAGAATGATTTTATTCAGGACAGTTACATTATGGAAATCAGTTCACCGGGACTGGACAGACCGTTAAAGAAGGAAAAAGACTTCGCAAGAAGTATGGGCAAACTGGTAGAAATCCGTACCTACCGGCCGATTGAAAAACAAAAAGAGTTCTGCGGCACTTTAACAGCATATGATAATAACAGTGTCACAATTGATGAAGAGGGAACAGAGCGCACGTTTGACAGAAAAGACGTTGCACTGATTCGTCTTGCGATTATTTTTTAAGCAGATAATATACAGGCTATACAATAAAAACAGGAGGAAAATAAAAAAATGAACAGAGAGTTAATGGAAGCGCTGGATATTCTGGAAAAGGAAAAAAATATCAGCAAAGATACACTGCTTGAAGCAATCGAGCAGTCTTTGATCCAGGCTTGCAAAAACCATTTCGGCAAAGCAGATAACGTGCATGTGACAATCGACCCAAAAACCTGCGACTTCGGTGTGTACGCAGACAGAACTGTGGTTGAATACGTGGAGGATCCGGCAATGGAGATTTCACTTGCAGATGCATTAAAAATCACATCTCATGCAGAAATCGGTGACACCATTCAGGTTCAGATCCAGTCCAAAGAATTCGGACGTATTGCGACACAGAACGCGAAGAATGTAATCCTTCAGAAAATCCGTGAAGAAGAGCGCAAGGTTCTCTTCGATCTTTACTATGGCAAAGAGAAGGAAGTGCTTACCGGTATCGTACAGCGCGTTATGGGCAAAAATGTCAGCATCAACCTTGGCAAGGCAGATGCGATTTTAAGCGAAAACGAGCAGGTACGCGGAGAAGTATTCCAGCCTACAGAGAGAATCAAGGTATTTGTGCTTGAGGTAAAGGATACACCGAAGGGACCGCGTATTCTTGTCTCCAGAACACATCCGGGTCTTGTGAAACGTCTGTTTGAGGCAGAGGTTGCAGAGGTGAAGGATGGAACTGTAGAGATTAAGAGCATTGCCCGTGAGGCTGGCTCCCGTACAAAGATTGCCGTGTGGAGCAACGATCCGGATGTAGATCCTGTAGGCGCCTGCGTCGGTATGAACGGCGCGCGTGTCAGCGCAGTTGTTGAGGAGCTTCGCGGTGAAAAAATCGACATCATCAACTGGGATGAAAACCCGGCAATCCTTATCGAGAATGCTTTAAGCCCTGCAAAAGTAATCGCAGTTATGGCAGATCCGGATGAAAAAACTGCTCTTGTAGTTGTTCCGGATTATCAGCTTTCTCTTGCAATCGGTAAAGAAGGACAGAATGCCCGTCTTGCAGCAAGACTTACCGGATTCAAAATCGACATCAAGAGTGAGACACAGGCAAGAGAGTCCGGTGATTTCTACGATTATGACGAGGAACCGGAAGCAGAGGCGCAGGAGCAGGAACAGGAAGCGTTTGATTATGTAGAGGAATCAGCAGAAAGTGCAGAAGCAGAGACAGATGCACAGGAGGCTGAAAACGAAGAATACTATGAAAGCGAAGAGTAAAATTCCAATGCGCCAGTGTACCGGCTGCAGGGAAATGAAAAGCAAGAAGGAAATGATCAGAGTCCTGAAAACCGCAGAGGATGAAATCGTTCTTGATACAACAGGAAGGAAAAACGGTCGGGGCGCTTATGTCTGTCATTCCAGAGAATGTCTGGAGAAGGCAATCAAAAATCACGGACTGGAGCGTTCTCTGAAAGCGGCAATCCCCGATGAGGTATATCAGAACCTGATGAAGGAGCTTGAGCATATTGAACACAACTAAAATACTTTCTCTGGTAGGTCTTGCCACGAAAGCAGGCAGGACAGTCAGCGGAGAATTTTCTACAGAAAAGTCTGTAAAGACAGGAAAGGGCTTCCTTGTGATCGTAGCAGAGGATGCATCCGAGAATACGAAGAAGAAATTTCGGAACATGTGTGAGTTTTATGAGGTACCGATTTATTTTCTCTCAGATAAAGAGAGCTTAGGCAGAGCGATGGGAAAGGAATTCCGCGCATGTCTTGCTGTCCAGGATGATAATTTTGCGAGAGCGATCATGAAGGAGGTATAGCGATTGTCCAAAATCAGAGTACATGAGCTGGCCCGACAACTTGGAAGGCAGAATAAAGAGGTAATAGAGGCTTTAAAAGCACAGGGCATCGATGTGAAAAGCCATATGAGCAATATCGACGAAGCCAGTGCTGCCCATATAAAAGAAAAGTTCAACAGAATGAGAAAGGAGCAAAAAAGAGAATTGGATACTCCCAAAACAGAAGAAAAGGTAGTTACAGCCGCAGAGAACGGTGAAGCGCCTAAAAAGAAAAAAAATATTATCCGTGTATATCACGCGCAGAATGCAAGTGACGGAGGAAAAACAACAAATAACAAAAAGAAACCTGCAGGAGAACGTAAGGGAACAGCAAGACCACAGGGAAATGCAGATACCCGTTCTGAACAGAGCAGACGTCCGGCAGGAGAAGGCCGCAGCGCAGAAGGGGCTCCAAGAAGAGAGAACCGCGGCGGCGAAAGAAGACCGGGAGCAGACCGTCAGGGGCAGAACCGCGCACCGCGTACAGGTGAGGGCCGCGATGGTCAGAACCGTACACCGCGCAGCGCAGACGGCGCAGGCAGAGGTCCGAGAAATTATCAGGGCAGCCCAAGACCACAGGGCGACGGCCAGGGAAGACCGCAGCGTCAGAATGACGGCACAGGCAGACCTGTAAGAAGCGGAGATAACCAGGGCAGAGGTCAGCGTCCGGCAGATGGTCAGGGAAGACCGTCCAGATTTGGTCAGGGAAGACCGCAGGGCAATGGTCAGGGAAGACCGGATGGAAGAAATGACGGCAGAGGCGAAAGCAGAGACGGACGTTTTGGCGGCGGACAAAACAGAGGCGGTCAGCGTCAGAATTCCAGAAAAAATGACAGTGATATGGCATTTGCACCGGAGCTGACAAAGACTTCCAAAGACAGCAAGAGAGAACGCGACAGAGAAAACAAGAACAAAAAGAAAGATTTCGATAAGAATCAGGGCGGCGGACGCAGACCGAACCAGAGCGGTTTCAAACAGGGCTCAAGAATTCCGAAAGCTCTTCAGAAACCAACTCCGGCTCCTAAACAGGAAGAGAAAAAACCGGAAGTTAAGGAAATCACTCTTCCGGAGAAAATGACAATCCGTGAACTGGCAGAAGCAATGAAGATGCAGCCATCTGCAATTGTAAAGAAACTCTTTATGCAGGGCGTGATGGTAACGGTAAACCATGAGATTGATTTCGAAAAAGCACAGGAAATCGCGCTGGAATACGATATCATTGCAGAACCGGAAGAAAAAATCGACGTTATCGAAGAACTTCTGAAAGAGGAAGAAGAAAACGAAGAGGATATGACTTCAAGACCTCCTGTAGTCTGTGTTATGGGTCACGTTGACCACGGTAAAACATCCCTTCTGGATGCAATCCGTAACACAAGCGTAACAAGAGGAGAGGCAGGCGGTATCACACAGCACATCGGCGCTTATGTGGTAAACATCAACGGCGAGAGAATCACCTTCCTTGATACACCGGGACACGAGGCGTTTACAGCAATGCGTATGCGTGGTGCAAATGCTACAGATATCGCAGTTCTGGTTGTTGCGGCAGACGACGGCGTTATGCCTCAGACAGTAGAGGCAATCAGCCATGCGAAGGCTGCCGGAGTTGAAATCATTGTTGCCATTAACAAGATTGATAAACCAAGCGCAAATATCGAGCGTGTAAAACAGGAGCTTTCCGAATATGAACTGATTCCTGAGGACTGGGGCGGAAGCACCGTATTTGTTCCTGTATCTGCACGTACAGGCGAGGGAATCGAGAACCTGCTGGAAATGATTCTTCTTACAGCAGAGGTTTGTGAATTAAAAGCAAATGCGAAACGTGCGGCAAGAGGTCTTGTAATTGAAGCGCAGCTTGATAAAGGTAAAGGTCCGGTTGCGACAATCCTTGTACAGAAGGGTACTCTTCATGTAGGAGATTTCATCGCAGCAGGCGCATGCAACGGTAAAGTCCGTGCAATGATGGACGATAAGGGACGCAGAGTAAAAGAAGCAGGTCCGTCTACTCCGGTAGAGATTCTGGGTCTTGGCGATGTGCCGAACGCAGGCGAGATTCTGATGTCCTTTGACAGTGACAAAGAGGCGAAAAACTTCGCAGGTGCATTTGTATCTGAGAATAAGAACCGTCTTCTTGAAGAAACTAAAGGTAAATTATCTCTGGATAATCTCTTTGACCAGATTCAGGCAAGCGATCTTAAGGAGCTGCCGCTTATTGTCAAAGCAGACGTACAGGGTTCTGTAGAGGCTGTGAAACAGAGTCTTACCAAGCTTTCCAATGAAGAAGTTGTGGTTAAGGTTATCCACGGCGGTGTAGGCGCGATTAATGAATCTGACGTAAGTCTTGCGGCTACTTCCAATGCAATTATCATTGGCTTTAACGTCCGTCCGGATGCAACAGCGAAACAGCTTGCAGATCAGGAAGGCGTTGACCTGAGACTTTACAGAGTTATTTACCAGGCAATCGAAGATGTGGAAGCTGCCATGAAAGGTATGCTTGATCCTGTCTTTGAAGAAAAGGTTATCGGACACGCAGAGATTCGTCAGCTCTTCAAGGCATCCGGCGTTGGTACAATTGCAGGAAGCTATGTGACAGACGGTATCTTCCAGAGAGGCTGCAAGGTTCGTATTTTCAGAGCCGAAGAGCAGATTTTCGAGGGAGAACTGGCATCTCTGAAGAGATTTAAAGACGATGTGAAAGAAGTTAAGACAGGATACGAGTGCGGTCTTGTATTTGACGGCTTTAACGATCTGAAAGAAGAAGACAGGGTAGAAGCATATATCATGGTAGAAGTACCAAGATAGGAGTGAGGCATAAATGAGAAAAAACAGCATTAAGAATACACGGATTAACGGTGAGGTTCAGAAAGAACTGAGCAACATTATCAGAAATGAGATTAAGGACCCGCGTATTCATCCCATGACATCTGTCATGGCTGTGGAAGTGGCTCCTGATTTAAAAACCTGTAAAGCATACATCAGTGTGCTTGGAGATAAAGAGGCCAAGGAAGCGACGATCAAAGGCCTGAAAAATGCAGAAGGCTATGTGAGACGTCAGCTTGCCGGAAGTCTGAATCTCAGAAACACACCGGAGATCAGATTCATTCTGGACGAATCTATTGAGTACGGTGTGGCTATGTCAAAACTGATTGATGATGTAACTAAGAAAGATGGTTCTGCAGACAGCGAAGAAGAGCTGTAAGAGAGGTAATACATGAATAATATTGCGGAAGTGCTGGATGGTGTCAAAACAATGGCAATCGCCGGACATATCCGTCCGGACGGTGACTGCGTAGGTTCCTGTATGGCTTTATATGCCTATATTAAGAAATGGTATCCTGAAATTCAGGCAGACATCTATCTTGAGACTCCGAAGCCGGTTTTTGGATATCTGGCGTATATGGATGAGGTAAAAAGTGAAGCATCAGGTGAGAAAGAGTACGATCTCTTTGTCACCTGTGATGTAAGCGCCAGAGACAGACTGGCTGTTGCAGGAGATTATTTTGAAAAAGCGAAAAAGACGGTATGTATCGATCATCATGTGAGCAATCCGGGATTTGCCCGGATTAATCATATTCTTCCGGATGCGAGCTCATCCTGTGAAGTTCTTTACGGACTTCTGGATCCGGAAAAAGTAGATCGTGAGATTGCGCAGGCAGTCTATACGGGAATTATCCACGATACCGGAGTTTTTCAGTATTCCTGTACATCACCGGAAACCATGCGTATTGCAGGGGAATTGATGAAAACAGGCTTTGATTTCACGGGAATTATCGAGAAATCCTTTTATCAGAAAACATATATCCAGAATCAGGTCATGGGCAGAGTTCTTGCGGAGAGTATTCTTCTTCTTGACGGTAAATGTATCGTTGGATATATGAAAAAGAAAGATATGGATTTTTATGGTGTGGACGGAGCAGATCTGGATGGTGTTGTCAGTCAGCTCAGACTGACACAGGATGTAGAGGTTGCTATTTTCATTTACGAAAAAAACACACAGGAATTCAAAGTTTCCCTCCGCTCCAACGGAGATGTTGATGTAAGTAAGATCGCCGTGTTTTTTGGCGGGGGCGGTCATGTGAAGGCGGCAGGCTGCGAGATGGCGGGCTCTATGTATGATGTGGTCAATAACATTACTGCAGAGCTTGTAAAGCAGATGTGAAAAACAGACGCATCGTGAAAGGAAATAGAATTTAGTGGATGGAATTATCGTAATCAGAAAAGAAAAGGGCTATACCTCCCATGATGTGGTAGCCAGACTCCGCGGTATTCTCCATATGAAAAAAATCGGACATACAGGTACACTTGACCCGGAGGCGGAGGGAGTTCTCCCTGTTGCTCTTGGGAAAGCAACCCGTCTTGTGGATATGATCACGGAAAAGGAGAAAACATATGAGGCGGTAATGCGTCTGGGTATTGTTACCGATACGCAGGATATGACCGGGAGTGTTTTAAAACAATCTGAAGTCACTGTGACACCGGAAGAGGTTGAGGAGACGATATCCTCTTTTGTGGGAGAACAGATGCAGGTGCCGCCGATGTATTCTGCACTTAAGGTAAACGGAAAGAAACTGTATGAGCTGGCGAGAGAAGGAAAGAGTGTAGAGCGTAAGGCTCGTCCTGTGCATTTCTTTGAAATCCGGATTCTCGATATGCAGCTCCCACTGGTCCGTTTTCGGGTTACCTGCAGCAAAGGAACCTATATCCGTACGCTCTGCAATGATATCGGAGAGAAGCTGGGATGTGGGGCTGCAATGGAGGAACTTCTTCGTACAAAGGTTGGAAGATTTGAACTGAAGGACAGTTTTACTCTCGGACAGGTGGAGGAAGCTGTCCGTACAGGGGATATCGAAGAAAAAATCCTTGGATTGGAAGAGGCGTTGAAAGAGTATCCTCGTATTGTCTGCACAGAGGCTGGAAACAGACTTCTGGAGAATGGCAATCCATTGGCAGAAACTTTTGTTTCCGCCAATGAAAAAGAAGGCTGGATCAGAATGTGCTTCAGCGATGGTACGTTTGCCGGGATTTACCAGTGGAACAAACAGCGTGGGCGGTATTATCCGGTCAAAATGTTTCTTTAGGAGGCATTTGAAATGGAGTACATGAAAGTGGACGGAAATTTTCCGAAGCTGTCCGGGAGCGCAGTTGCTCTTGGAAAGTTTGACGGGATTCACCTCGGTCACAGAAAGCTGGTAAATAAAATCCTCGAACAGAAAGAAAACGGAGCACAGGCAGTTCTTGTTGCAATAGGAGGTTCTGCCAAAACGATACTTACTACACAGGAGAGGATTCATCTTCTGGAAGAACTGGGAGTTGATGTTCTCTTGGAATGTCCTCTTGATGAGCGCATGAGGCATATGAAAGCAGAAAGCTTTGTGAGAGAGATTCTTGTGGGAGATTTGTCGGCTTCTTACGTTGCGGTAGGGGAGGACTTTCGTTTTGGATATGAGAGAAAGGGAACTCCGGAACTTCTCACAGAACTGGGAAAGAAGTACAAGTTTCAGACGGAAGTCCTTACAAAAGAGATGGACGGTCACAGGAAAATAAGCAGTACCTATATCCGTGAGGAGCTTGCAAAAGGAAACATGGAGAAATTTACGGCTCTGATGGGAATGGATTTTTCAGTGGAAGGCATTGTGGAGCATGGACGGGGAATGGGGCATAAATACCTTCTTCCCACAGCCAATATTGTGCCGTCACCGCAGAAACTGATGCCGCCGAATGGGGTATATATTACGATTTCATATTTCGGTGAAAAGGAATTCAAAGGAATTACGAATATTGGATATAAACCTACAATAGGCGAAAAATTTCTGGGAGTGGAAACATATCTTTTTGACTGTAGCGAGGATTTATATGGGGAATTCTGCAAAGTGGAATTCAAAAAATTTATAAGGCCGGAACAGAGATTTCAGTCTCTGGAGGCATTAAAGACACAATTGGAAAAAGACGCTGCGAAAGGCCGAAAATACTTTGAGGGTAAAACGGCCGGGAAAAAGCAGTAAAATACAAGGGAGATAATTGAGCAATGGCAGAAATTATTCTTGGATTAATGGGAGGACTCGGGCTTTTTCTTTATGGAATGAAGCTTATGAGCGACGGGCTTGAAAAAGCAGCCGGAGCCAAAATGAGAAGTGTACTTGAGTTCTTTACAAAGACACCTCTCCGCGGTATTCTGGTTGGAACCTTATTTACCGCAATTATCCAGTCTTCCAGTGCATCCACCGTTATGGTTGTCAGCTTCGTAAATTCAGGGTTGATGAACCTTTATCAGGCGGCAGGTGTTATTATGGGTGCCAATATCGGTACCACTATTACGTCACAGTTGATTTCGTTTAATCTTTCCGCAATGGCACCGGCAATTGTTATGGCCGGCGTGGTTATGCTGATGTTCTGCAAAAAGAAAAAAATTCAGCAGATCGGCGGAGTGCTTTTGGGATTCGGTATTTTATTCATGGGTCTGACAACAATGTCTTCTTCCATGTCCGTGCTGAAAACTTCTCCGAAAGTTGTAGAAATCATGGGCTCTTTAACGAGCCATGTGCTTGCGGTATTTGTCGGATTTATTGTCACAACCGTACTTCAGAGTTCTTCTGCAACAGTAGGTATTGTGCTTCTTCTTGCAAATCAGGGACTTCTGGATATCCGTATTTGCTTCTTTATCATTATGGGATGTAATATCGGCTCCTGTGTCTCTGCTCTTCTCGCTTCTTTAGGCGGAAAGGCAATTGCAAAGAGAGCAGCGCTGATTCACCTGTTTTTCAATATTATCGGTACAGCGATTATCTACATTGTACTGAGTGTGGCTCTTGAACCGATTACAGCATTTATTTCTACAATTTCTTCCGGAAATCCGGGACGTGAAGTGGCCAATGCTCACAGTCTTATTAAGATTGCGGAAGTGGTTATGCTTGCGCCGTTCTCGAAATATATTGTTAAACTCACTGGATTCTTTGTTCGCACAGAGGAGAAAAAAGAGGACAATCAGCTCGTACTCAACTTCATTGGTACGAAATCTTTATTCTCTCCTACAACAGCAGTATTTGACGCTACAAGAGAGATGGAGAGAATGGGTAAACTTGCAATTGCAAATCTTCAGCGTGCAATGGATGGTCTCCTGACTCTTGATGAGGAAAAGATTGCAGAAGTATACAATGTAGAAAAACAGATTGATTTTCTGAATCATGAAATTACCAATTATCTTGTGAAAATCAATCAGATCAGTCTTCCGTCAGATGATGCCAAAAGCATCGGCGGTCTGTTTCATGTTGTAAATGACATTGAGCGTATCGGTGACCATGCGGAAAATATTGCAGATGCTGCAAATTCCAGAATTGAAAGAAATATCGAATTTAGTGAAACAGCGAAGAAAGAGCTGTCTCAGATGCTGGATATGGTAGTGAAGGTTACTACCTATGCGCTGGATATGTTTTCCCACAATAATCCGGAGCATATGCAGGAAATTCTGGAACTTGAGGACAAAGTGGATCAGGCGGAAAGAGATTGCCAGGAAGCTCACGTACAGCGTCTTACAAGAGGCGAATGTACAGCCAGTGCAGGTATGATGTTCTCCGATATCTGTTCCGGACTTGAAAGAATTTCTGACCATGCCACTAATATCGCATTTTCTTTGATGGAAGAGGATCCGATTGAACAGCAGAAGGAGCAGAGAGCTGCGGCGGCAGGTCATTAAAGTACAGACCATAAAAATATTAAAAAAATGGTTTACAGAAAATTTTCGATGTGCTATACTATGCAAGGAAAAAGCCCATGTTCAGAGACAGGAGACTCCGACCATCTCTTAATGTGAGGCGTTCAAAGACCGCAGGCGTAAAAGTCTGTGGAAAATATATTAAAATATGAGGAGGAAATCACAATGATTTCAAAAGAAAAGAAAGCAGCAATCATGAAAGAATATGCAAGAACTGAAGGCGACACAGGTTCACCGGAAGTACAGGTTGCAGTTCTTACAGCAAGAATTCAGGAACTTACAGAGCATTTACAGAGCAACCATAAGGATCATCATTCCAGACGTGGTCTTCTGAAAATGGTTGGTCAGAGACGTGGTCTCTTAGCATACCTGAAGAAAACTGATATTGAAAGATACCGTACACTGATTGAAAGATTAGGATTAAGAAAATAATCAGAAACGGAAAGGGGCGGATTTCCATCCGCCCCATTTTACAATATGTGACAGAAACAGGAGTTATTTCCGAGACTACTGAAAAGCTCATAGAAAAGATTCAATGATTTTTTCAGTTGTTTCGGACTCCTGTAAATGTTCCGGAAATCAGACAAATTATGAATAAAAGGAGAAAAAACATGTACAAAAGTTATTCCATGGAATTAGCCGGAAGAACCTTAACTGTAGATATCGGCCGTGTAGCGAAACAGGCAAACGGCGCAGCATTAATGCACTATGGAGATACCACAGTATTATCCACAGCTACTGCATCCAAAGAACCAAGAGAAGGAATTGATTTCTTCCCGTTAAGTGTAGAATATGAAGAAAAAATGTACGCTGTAGGTAAAATTCCGGGGGGATTTAACAAGAGAGAAGGAAAGGCAAGCGAACATGCAATCCTGACTTCCCGTGTCATCGACAGACCGATGCGTCCTCTGTTTCCGAAGGATTACAGAAATGATGTAACACTCGTGAATATGGTTATGTCTGTAGACCCTGAGTGCAACCCGGAAATCCCGGCTATGCTTGGTTCTGCGATTGCGACCTGCATTTCCGATATCCCGTTTGACGGTCCTTGTGCAACAACTCAGGTAGGCTTAATTGACGGCGAATATATCATCAACCCTACTTTCGCACAGAAAGAAATTTCTGACCTTCAGCTTACAGTTGCTTCTACAAGAGAGAAAGTTATTATGATTGAAGCCGGCGCAAATGAAGTTCCGGAAGATAAGATGATTGAAGCAATTTATAAGGCTCACGAAGTAAATCAGGAAATCATCAAATTTATCGACAGTATTGTGGCAGACTGTGGAAAAGAGAAACATGCATACGCTTCCTGTGCAGTTCCGGAAGAGCTGTTTGCAGCAATGAAAGAAATTGTAACACCTGAAGAAATGGAAGTTGCAGTATTCACCGATGATAAGCAGACAAGAGAGAATAATATCGCAGCAGTAACAGAGAAACTGAAAGAAGCTTTTGCAGATAAAGAAGAGTGGCTTGCAGTTCTTGGTGAAGCTGTTTACCAGTATCAGAAGAAAACTGTCCGTAAGATGATCTTAAAAGACCACAAACGTCCGGACGGAAGACAGATCACACAGATTCGTCCTCTGGCCGCTGAGACAGATATTATCCCGAGAGTACACGGTTCTGCAATGTTTACTCGTGGACAGACACAGATCTGTACAATCACAACTCTTGCACCTTTGGCTGAGGCTCAGAGACTTGACGGTCTTGATGAAACAGAGACAAGCAAGAGATATATGCATCACTATAACTTCCCGTCCTATTCCGTAGGTGAGACAAAACCTTCCAGAGGACCGGGACGCCGTGAGATCGGTCACGGAGCGCTTGCTGAGAGAGCGCTTGTACCGGTGCTTCCTACAGAGGAAGAGTTCCCATATGCAATCCGTACTGTATCTGAAACATTTGAGTCTAATGGCTCAACTTCTCAGGCAAGTATTTGTGCATCTACCATGTCTCTTATGGCAGCAGGTGTGCCGATTCATAAACCTGTGGCAGGTATCTCCTGCGGACTGGTAACCGGCGATACAGACGATGATTACATCGTACTTACAGATATTCAGGGACTTGAGGACTTCTTCGGAGATATGGACTTCAAGGTAGCGGGTACACATGATGGTATCACAGCAATCCAGATGGACATCAAGATTCACGGTCTTACAAGACCGATCGTAGAGGAAGCAATCAGACGTACCAAAGAGGCAAGAGAATACATCCTCACAGAAGTTATGGAGAAATGTATTGCACAGCCGAGAGAGTCTGTTGGTAAATACGCACCGAAGATTATTCAGATTCAGATTGATCCACAGAAGATTGGCGATGTTGTCGGACAGAGAGGCAAGACTATCAATACAATCATCGAGCGTACAGGCGTTAAGATTGATATCACAGACGAGGGAGCAGTTTCCATCTGCGGCGTAGACCAGAAGAGTATGGAAGAGGCTTCCCGTATGGTTGAGATTATTGCTACGGATTTTGAAGAAGGACAGATTTTTACAGGTAAAGTTGTCAGCATCAAAGAATTCGGCGCATTCATTGAGTTTGCACCGGGAAAAGAGGGAATGGTACACATTTCCAAAATCTGCAAAGAAAGAATTAACCGTGTTGAAGATGTTCTCACTCTTGGAGACAAGGTTAAGGTTGTCTGCCTTGGCAAAGATAAAATGGGAAGAATCAGCTTCAGCATGAAAGACGTACCGGCGGAAGAAGCGTAACTAATATGAGATATCACAATATTACCAAGGACGATATGCTGAACGGGGATGGGCTTCGTGTTGTTCTCTGGGTGGCAGGTTGTGACCACTGCTGTCCGGAGTGCCAGAATCCCATTACCTGGGACCCGAACGGAGGGCTGCCATTCACTGAGGCAGAGCGCGCAGAGATTTTTACAGAACTGGACAAGGATTACATTAGCGGAATTACATTTTCAGGCGGAGATCCACTGCATCCGGCAAATATCACTGAGGTAACGAATCTTGCCAGAGAAATCAGAAAAAAATATCCGAATAAAACCATCTGGCTTTACACAGGTTCCCTGTGGGACGAAATCAGAAATGAGGAAATCGTAAAATATCTGGATGTCTGTGTAGACGGTGAGTTTGAAGTACAGAAAAAGGATTTGAAACTGAAGTGGAAGGGGTCCTCCAATCAGCGTGTGATCAACGTTCCCGAGACAATTCGCAGAAATGAGATTGTTCTTCACCAGGAGGACTGAGAAAGACAACAGTACAGGAGACGAAGCATGAAGAGAATTGCCAGATTTCATAAAGTCAGTGAAAAAAGATTCGCAGAAGACTGGCTGGATACTTTTGCCGAAACAGAACCTGAGAAGGTAAAAGAAATATACGAATCCATCCTTCTTCCGAAAAGAGCGACTGCGGGAAGCGCAGGGTATGATTTTTTTGCGCCAGTGGAATTTGTTGTTCATCCGGGAGAAACCATTAAGATTCCTACAGGAATCCGTGTGGAAATGGCGCAGGAATGGGTACTGAAATGTTATCCGAGAAGCGGTCTCGGATTCAAATACCGCCTGCAGCTTAACAATACAGTCGGAATCATTGACAGTGATTATTTCTATTCAGATAATGAAGGGCATATTTTTGCCAAGCTGACCAATGACAGCAATGAAGATAAGACATTGACGATTCCGGCAGGAACAGGTTTCATGCAGGGGATTTTTGTAGAATACGGCATTACAGTAGACGACGATGCACAGGGAATCCGAAACGGCGGATTCGGAAGTACTACGAAATAAACTCTGAAATGATGCGGGACTTAAAGGAAAAAAAGTAGCCTTGACGTTCCGCATTTTATCTGCTACAATGCTTTGGAAGTCAAAAAATTTAAAATACAAAGCAATTACGAGGACAGGTGCGTTCTGAAGGAGGATGAAAAAGTGATCATAGAACCAAAAGTTAGAGAATATATCTGCACAACTGCCCATCCAACAGGCTGTGCGGAAAGCGTGCGCAGACAGGCGGCGATTGCAGCGTCAAGACCATCTGTAGATGGACCGAAGAAGGTCCTTGTTATCGGATGTTCAACAGGATACGGCCTTGCATCCCGTATTTCCGCGCTTGAAAATCTGGGGGCAGAAACCCTTGGAATTATGTATGAACGCCCGTCAAACGGCAGGAGAACTGCAACTGCGGGCTGGTATAATACTGCGGAGTTTGAGAGAATGTCAGCAGAAAAGGGGATTTATGCCCGAAGCATTAATGGAGATGCTTTTTCAATAGAAATCAAGGAAAAGACGATAGAAATTATTCGAAAAGATCTGGGAAAGGTGGATATGGTAATCTACAGTCTCGCTGCGCCGAGAAGAACGGATGCAGAGGGTGTGACCTGGTCATCTTGTCTGAAAACTACCGGAGAGGCATTTACAGAAAAGAGTCTTGACCTGAGAACAAATGAAATTGGAGAGAAAACAGTAGAGCCTGCAACAGAAGAAGAGCTTAATAGCACTATAAAGGTTATGGGCGGAGAAGACTGGGCAGAATGGATCGATGTTTTAAAGAAAGCGGACGTTTTGAGTGCTAATGCGGTTACAGTTGCGTATTCCTATATCGGACCAAAACTTACATATCCGATTTATTATCATGGAACGATTGGCGCTGCGAAACAGCATCTTCATAAAACAATGGGAGAAATTAACGCTGCGCATCCGGATGTAAAAGCTTATATTTCTGTAAATAAAGGGCTTGTAACACAGGCGAGCTCTGCTATTCCGGTAGTGCCCCTTTACTTTGCGATTCTTTATAAAGTGATGAAGGAAAAAGGAACACACGAAGGCTGTATCGAACAGATTACCAGACTCTTTACAGAAAAGCTTTTCGGTGAAAATGGCGTTGTGACAGATGAGAACGGATTTATCCGGATGGATGATTATGAAATGGAGGAAGCGGTTCAGGAAAAAATACTGGAAAGCTGGAAGGCAGTAAAAACAGAAACAGTAAAAGATTACTGTGATATTGACGGATACTGGGAAGATTTCTATAATATGTTCGGGTTTAAATATAACAATATTGACTATAAAAAAGAAGTAAATCCGGAGGTTCCTATTGGGGGAATAAAAGACTGATATCCCGGAATACAAAAAGACGAAAGGGGGACGCCAGACTAAGGCGTCCCCCTTTATGCACGTTCAGATATACTTGCGGGAATGAATTGCTGCGCGGTTTGCAGGGCGCGATTATTCAGCTTCGTTCTCTGCTGCAGCCTGTGCGTTCTGTACGATGGTATCAAATGCAAGGGCTGCTTTTTCGTATTCTTCGTCGCTTTCGATATTGGCAAGCATCGGGTCTCCTGACTCTGTACGGGAGAATACATAGAGATAAACCTCTCCTGTCTGATTCTGACCGTTTTCATCCAGTGGAAGGAGTGCGATATATTCTTTATCTGCAACCGGGAAGATTGTAAGAATCGCACATTCGACTTCTGTATTGTCGTCCATTGTCAGGGTAATGGTGCGGTGCTCTTCATCGGAGCTTCCGCATCCGCTGCAGCTGCTGTCACAGCAGGAAGCGCAGTCGCTTGCACTGCAGCCTGCGTTTTTTAATTCTTCACTCATGGGAATATCCTCATTCTTTCCTGTTTTTCTTAAATCATTCGGTAAATAGTTACTGTATACGCCATATGTTGCAACAGTAAATAACCTATCCTCGATTGTACCAGAAAAAAAAGGATTTGTGAAGTCCAAAAACATAGCGTGTTTTTCCGGTCTGTGCTATAATAGATTCTAATAACAGGATAGGAGATTAAGAATGAAACTGATTTCATGGAATGTGAATGGAATACGCGCATGTCTGACGAAAGGGTTCGAAGATTCCTTTCAGGCGCTTGATGCGGATATATTTTGCCTGCAGGAAACCAAGTGCTCTGAGGGACAGGTGAAGCTTGAGCTTCCGGGTTATCATCAATACTGGAACTATGCCAACAGACGCGGCTATTCGGGCACGGCGGTTTTTTCAAAAAAAGAACCGCTTCACGTAAGCTATGGCATTGGAATTGAAGAGCACGATAAAGAGGGCAGAGTCATTACTTTGGAATTTGAGGATTTTTATCTCGTGACAGTTTATACGCCGAATTCGCAGACAGAGTTAAAAAGGCTGGATTACCGTATGGAATGGGAACGCGATTTTCTGGCATATCTTTTGAAACTTCAGGAGAAGAAGCCTGTGATTGCCTGCGGAGATTTCAATGTGGCTCATCAGGAGATTGACTTAAAAAATCCGAAAACGAACCGCAAAAATGCCGGATTTTCCGACGAAGAACGAGAATGTTTCACAAAGGTATTGGAGAGCGGATTTATTGATACCTTCCGTTATTTTTATCCGGATGCAGAGGGAAGATATTCATGGTGGTCGTATCGTTTTCAGGCAAGGGCGAAAAATGCGGGATGGAGAATCGATTATTTCCTTGTCTCCCCGTCCTTGAAGGACAATCTGGAGAGCGCTGATATCCATTCAGATATTCTTGGGTCAGACCACTGTCCGGTGGAACTTAAGATTAGGGGGATAAACTAAATGACAAACCAGAAGATGATTGCAGCGGAAGCGGGGTGTCCGCTGATCCTGGGAGCAAACAGAATGCAGGGCGGAATGAATTTCGCTCTTGAGGTACCGGAGGAGGCAGAAGCATCTTTGCTTCTTTACAAAAAAAAGGCGAAAGAACCGACAACTGTAATTCCTTTTACGGAAGAGCACAGAAGCGGAGATATCTATGCAATGTTTCTTCCGGATTTTAAGGATGAGGATTATGAATATAATTTCCTGATAGATGGAAAGGTTGTTCACGATCCCTGTGCTTACAGTGTGCGTGGTCGTGAACATTTCGGAGCCGAAATAGATGAGGATATCCATAAAGTACGGTGTGGATTCCTTACAAAGAAGAAGTATGACTGGGAAAATGATAAAAATCCGAAGCTTCCTTACAGTGACATGATTCTGTACAAGATTCATGTGCGCGGCTATACCAAGGCTGCGAAAGGGGTTACGGGGACGAAAGGAACTTTTAAGGCTCTTACAGGAATGATACCATACTGGCAGGAACTTGGAATTAATGCCATTGAATTGATGCCTGCATATGAGTTTATGGAAGTGAAAAAGAACAGTGAAAACACAGGTATGGTATCCCGGAAATGCGAAAAAGAAAAAATAAATTACTGGGGATACGATGAGGGCTGTTATTATGCGCCGAAGCGTTCATACTGCGCTTCAAAGGAGCCGGAGAATGAGGTGAGAGACTTTGTGAAAGCTCTTCACAGTGCAGGAATGGAATGTATTATGGAAATGTACTTTCCTGCCGGGACGAACCCGTTTATTGCATTGAGGGCTTTGCAGTTCTGGAAGCTTTTTTATCATGTGGACGGATTCCATCTTATCGGAGACGGTGTTCCTGTTTCTGTGATTTTGAGAGACGGAGTTTTGAGCAATACGAAGATTATGCTGATAGGTTTTGATGAAAATATGGTCAAAGAGCGTAAAGGAAATAAATGTATTGCAGAGTATAACTCCGGATTTCTTCAGGATATGCGACGCTTTTTAAAGAGCGATGAAGATATGATTCCGGGAGTTTCGTGGCGAGTGAAACGAAATCATGATAAATATGCGGTAATTAACTATATGTCTTTCCAGGACGGGTTCACTTTAAACGACATGGTGACCTATAATTACAGGCATAATGAAGCAAATGGAGAAGAGAATCAGGATGGATGCAGTTACAACTTTTCATGGAACTGCGGATTTGAAGGTCCAAGTCGTAAACAGAATATCCGCCAGATAAGGGAGCGTCAGATCAGAAATGCGTTTCTGATGATGTTTTTCAGTCAGGGAACGCCTATGATTTACGGCGGTGATGAAATCGGAAACTCTCAGTCAGGAAATAACAATGCATATTGTCAGGATAATGCCATTGGCTGGACTGACTGGAAGGGACTTAAGAAAAATGAAAAACTGCTTGATTTCGTAAAAAAAGCCATTGCCTTTCGAAAGGAACATCCCATACTCCATATGGAAAAAGAACTCCGTGGGGTGGATTATAAAGCAAAAGGCTTTCCGGATGTATCTCTCCACGGAGAGAGGGCGTGGTATTGCAGCGCTGAGAATACATCACGGCTACTTGCAGTTCTTTACTGTGGGGCCTATGCCGAAAAGGAAGACGGTACAGAGGACGATTTCCTGTATGTAATCTATAATTTCCACTGGGAGAACAGGGAGGCTGCTCTTCCGAATCTTCCGGAGGGGAAAACATGGGAAAAGGTTATTGATACCGCAGACAGTTCGGAGAATGGATTCCTTACAGAAAGTGAGGAAAACAGGGGCTATAAAAAGAAAATTGAGATTGGTCCGCGCACCATAGTTGTGCTTCGGGCATGTAAGGGGGAATAAATCTTGCATCCATGGCTTCACTTTAAGACAATTACCAGACATAAGCTGATGGTCATGCACTACTGCTTCCGCATCGGTCTTTATAAACAGGGGCTGCTCCACGATGTGTCCAAGTATTCGCCAACAGAATTTCTGGTGGGCTGTAAATACTTTCAGGGAGACAGAAGTCCCAACAATGCGGAAAGAGAGAACACGGGAGTTTCTCTTTCGTGGCTTCATCATAAGGGGAGAAACCGTCACCATTTTGAATACTGGGTGGATTATTCTCTTGATAAAGAGCATGTGATCATGGGCGCGCAGATGCCGCGCAAATATGTGGCGGAGATGGTAATGGACAGAATCAGCGCTTCCCGCACGTATCTTGGGGATGCGTATGACTGCAGACAGCCTTTGCAGTACTTCCTGAAGGGCAAAGAGAAACTGTGGTTTATCCATCCGCAGACAAAAAAGGAGCTGGAAGGACTTCTGCGCATTCTTCATGACCACGGGGAGGATACCACTCTTCGCTATATAAAAAATGTATATTTAAAAGGCGGAAAAAGAAAGTAAAAAAAGAAAGTAAAAAAAGAAAGACTATCCAATTTCGCGTAAATTTGATATAATAACAAAATTAAGAAGTAAAGAAGGTGTCTCTAATGAAAAAATATGATTATTTAATTGTGGGAGCCGGGCTTTTCGGAGCGGTGTTTGCACATGAGGCGACCAGAAGGGGGAAAACCTGCCTGGTGATTGATAAGAGAGATCACATTGGCGGTAATATTTATACAGAGGAGGTTGAAGGAATTCAGGTGCACAGATACGGTGCGCATATTTTTCACACCTCCAGAAAAAAAGTTTGGGATTATATAAATCAGTTCGCGGAATTTAACCATTTTGTTAATTCACCGATCGCAGTTTATAAGGATGAGCTTTATAATCTGCCATTTAATATGAATACTTTCCATCAACTCTGGGGAGTGCGTACTCCGGCAGAAGCAAAGGCGAAGATTCAGGAGCAGATTGCAAGAATGCACATCACTCATCCGAAGAATCTCGAAGAGCAGGCCCTTGCTCTTGTGGGACAGGATGTTTATGAAAAGCTTGTAGAGGGTTATACAAGAAAGCAGTGGGGACGTGAATGCAGGGAGCTTCCGGCATTTATTATCAAGCGTCTGCCGCTTCGATACACCTATGACAACAATTACTTTAAGGATCCTTATCAGGGAATTCCTAAGGGCGGTTATACACGGATTATCAAGAAGCTGCTGGAGGGCGTGCAGGTATGTCTGAATACAGATTTCTTTGACAATAAAGAAGATCTTATGGCGCAGGCAGAGAAGGTACTTTTTACAGGTATGATCGATGAGTTTTACGATTACTGCTATGGAGAACTGGAATACCGTTCTCTGAGATTTGAGACAGAAGTTCTTGATATGGGCAACTATCAGGGCAACGCAGTTGTAAACTATACGGATTATGAAGTGCCTTATACAAGGATTATAGAACACAAGCATTTCGAATTCGGTACACAGCTAAAAACAGTAATTACCAGAGAATACCCGGCTGCATGGGAGAAAGGCCGCGAACCGTATTATCCGGTCAATGACCCGGCAAACAGTATTCTCTTTGACAAATATGAACGAAAAGCCCTGGAAGAGAAAAATGTTCTTTTCGGCGGAAGACTTGGAATGTATCGTTACATGGATATGGATCAGGTGATCGAGGAGGCGCTGACTCTGGCTGAGACAGAGCTGACTTACGAAGAGGCGTAACAGGGAAGAAAGGAAAAGACTGAATGGAAACACCAATTATGGAGAAGTACTATAAAGAACATGAGCCGATGATAAGAAAGAAGCTTCTTATGGAGGCGATAGAGTCAGGAGAGGATAAAGAAGCCAATGAGATTCGCAGGGAACTGTGGGAACTGCGTTATCAGGATCCATCTGAGCTGGGTGAGGATACACGGGCAGATGGCTTTCTTGCATTGTGGATGACAATGGAATTTAACCGTAATTCGGGAAGTCGCTTTTTTGGATGGAAAACTGCCCAGAAAGAGATTTCCAAAGTTTTGAATAAACTGAAATTCACAGAAATCCAGGAGAAGAGTGCTCTTCATAAAGAACTTCTGTATCAGGAGTGTATTCATCTGGTCAGAACTTATCTGATGCTTTGTGAGACGGATAAATCTTATAATTCCACGCTTTTCGGCATTGTTACCATCAGCAGTGACGCAAAGAAAAAGAAAATAAGAAGAGATATCTGTGAGACGGCCATTGAGCTTCCGGTCAATGCAAAGATGGAAAAGGAGCTTCAGCTGATCACACAGGCTGCAGTGGAAGTATATCAGGAGGTTTTTCCTGATGAGGACCCCCTGATCAGTGAGAGCGCAGCTGAATAAAAAGAATAAATTAATGCGAAAATAAACAGTGTAACAAAGAGCTTGTTTTTATCGGAAGATCGATTGGTGATTCCCATGGAGACAAGCTCTGAAATTTGGAGGAAAATATGAAGAAAGAGAATTTAACCGCTTATGAGGTGGTAAGACAGGAGAATCTTTCAGATATCCACTCTGCAGGATGGCTTCTCCGCCATAAAAAAACAGGGGCAAGGGTAATGCTTATTGAAAATGAGGATGAAAATAAGGTATTTAACATTGCTTTTCGTACACCGCCCAAGGACAGTACAGGGGTGGCACATATCTTAGAGCACAGTGTTCTCTGCGGTTCAAAAGAATTTCCATTGAAAGATCCTTTTGTGGAACTTGTAAAGGGATCATTGAATACTTTTTTAAATGCCATGACGTATCCGGACAAGACCTGCTATCCGGTGGCAAGCTGCAATGATCAGGACTTTCAGAACCTGATGCATGTATATTTGGATGCGGTATTTTATCCCAATATTTATAAAAAAGAAGAGATTTTCCGTCAGGAGGGCTGGAGCTATCAGCTTGAAAACACAGAGGGGCCTCTGAAATATAACGGAGTTGTCTATAATGAGATGAAGGGAGCTTTTTCTTCTCCTGACGAGGTTCTGGAGAGGGAGATTATGAACAGCCTTTTTCCTGATAATTCCTACGGATGTGAGTCAGGCGGAAATCCGGAGAATATTCCGGAACTGACATACGAAAACTTCCTTGATTTCCACAGAACCTATTATCATCCGTCCAACAGCTATATTTATCTTTACGGAAACATGGACATGGAAGAAAAGCTTGCCTTCCTTGACGAACACTATCTTTCTCATTTCGATGAGCTGAAGGTGGATTCTGAACTCCATGAGCAGAAAGATTTCGGTTCCTGCCGAGATATTACGAAGGAGTATCCTGTTTCTGAAAATGAAGGAGAGGAGGATAATACTTATCTTTCCTACAATATGGTGGTGGGAGATGCCTCTGACAGCATGAAATGTATGGCGTTCGAGGTTCTGGACTACGCTCTGTTAAGCGCGCCCGGAGCGCCTCTGAAAAAAGCGCTTCTGGATGCAAAAATCGGTAAGGATATTTACGGATCCTTTGACGACGGAATCCTTCAGCCATATTTCACTGTAGTTGCGAAAGGCTCAAATCCTGATAAAAAAGAAGAATTCGTATCCATTATCCGCAGAGTGCTTACAGATATTGTGAATAACGGTATTGACAAAAAAGCAGTGGAAGCAGGAATCAATTATTTTGAATTCCGCTACAGGGAGGCAGACTTCTCATCTTATCCAAAAGGACTGATGTACAGCCTTGATATTCTGGGAGACTGGCTCTACGATGACAGCCAGCCATTTGCACAGGTGCAGCAGCTTGCTGTTTTTGAAAAACTGAAAAAAGCTCTTAACGAGGGATATTTTGAAGAACTGATCCGCAAATATCTTCTTGATAATAGCCACGGCTGCGTTCTGACCCTTCTTCCGAAGATGGGACTTGCAGCAAAGCGTGAAAAAGAGCTGGAAGAAAAGCTTGAGGCGTACAGAAGCAGTCTTTCTCAGGAAAAACTGGAGGAAATGGTGCGTGCAACAAAAGCTCTTGAGGAATATCAGGAGAAGGAAGAAGATCCGGAAGCCTTAAAATGTATTCCTATGCTGAAAATCAGCGATATTAAGAAAGAGGCGGACAAATTCTACAATGAAGAGCTGAAAGTGGACGATCATCTCTTCCTTTATCATGATGTATGTACAAACGGCATTGGATATGTAGACCTCTTGTTTAAACTGGACAATCTGGCTCCGGAAGATGTGAACTGGCTGGGACTTCTGAAATCGGTTCTGGGCTATGTAGATACAGAAAATTATACTTACGGTGAACTCTTTAACGAAATCAATGCAAATACAGGCGGAATCAACTGTGGGGTAGAGGTTTTTGAAAACGTAAATACTACCGAAGAATTCAAAGCTATGTTTTCTGTAAGAGGAAAGGCTTTGTATCCGAAGCTTTCCTTCCTTTTCGATATGGTGAAAGAGATTTTGAGCACTTCCAGACTTGAAGATACCAAGCGTCTCTATGAGATTATCGCACAGGTTAAATCCCGCGCGCAGGCAAGTCTTTCGGGAGCGGGACATGCAACTGCAGTGCTTCGCGCTACAGCATACTCTTCTCCGATGGCAGCTTTTCAGGATGAGATGTCCGGAATCGGCTATTATCAGTTTATCGAGAAGCTGGAAAAAGAATTTGAAGATAGAAAGGACGAAATCGTAAGCGCCCTTCGCGAACTTATGAAAGAGATTTTCCGTCCGGAAAACTTCATGATAAGCTACACAGGAGAAAGGGAGTCTCTGGAAGAAATGAAGAGTCTTGTTTCTTCTCTGGAAGAAGTTTTCTGCACAGAAGAAGTGGATAAATCAGAGGAAGAGCTTTACTGCGTAAAGAAAAATGAAGGCTTTACAACCTCCGGTCAGGTACAGTATGTAGCGCAGACTGGAAACTTCCGAAAAGAGGGACTGGAGTATACAGGTGCCCTTGACATTCTGAAAGTAGCTTTAAGCTACGATTATCTCTGGATGAACCTCCGTGTAAAAGGCGGCGCATACGGCTGCATGAGCGGATTTAAGAGAAACGGAGAAAGCTATTTCGTTTCTTACCGCGACCCTCATCTGAAACGCACACTGGAAATTTATAAGGGAATTCCTGATTATATCCGAAACTTCCAGGCAGATGAACATGAAATGACGAAATATATTATCGGAACTATCAGCGGCAAGGATGTGCCGAAAACACCTCAGATGAAAGGTGCTGTGTCAAAGACTGCATATTTCTGCGGAGTGACAGAGGAAATGGCACAGAAGACAAGAGATGAGATTCTGGGAGCAACCTGTCAGGATATGAGAAATCTGGCTCCTATCGTGGAAGCTGTTTTAAAAGCGCAGCAGATTTGTGTTGTGGGAAGTGAGAGCAAGGTAGAAAAGGCAGAAGATATCCTTATGGAAATAAGACCTCTGATTACCTGCTGATTACAATAGAGGAGAAAAATCTGAATGAACGAAAAATTTAAATCAGGCTTTGTTGCAATTATCGGAAGACCGAACGTGGGGAAATCGACTCTGATGAATCATCTTATCGGACAGAAAATCGCCATTACATCAAAGAAGCCTCAGACTACAAGAAACCGCATCCAGACAGTTTATACCTGCGAGGAAGGACAGATTGTCTTCCTTGACACACCTGGAATTCATAAGGCGAAAAATAAGCTTGGAGAGTACATGGTACAGGTTGCAGAACGTACGCTCAAAGAGGTGGATGCGATTATGTGGCTGGTAGAGCCGTCCACTTTCATCGGTGCAGGAGAGCGCCATATTGCAGAACAGCTTCAGAATGTAGGAGTTCCGGTAATCCTGATTATCAATAAAATCGATACAGTCAGCAGAGAGGAGATTCTTCCTGCCATTGATACGTATCGCAAGGTCTGTGACTTCGCGGAAATCATTCCCTGTTCCGCGCTTCGTGGACAGAATACAGAGGATATTATAGACTGTATCCTGAAATATCTGCCTTATGGACCGATGTTTTACGATGAAGATACGATTACAGATCAGCCTCAGCGTCAGATTGTTGCGGAGATTATCCGCGAAAAAGCGCTTCATGCATTGGATGCGGAGATTCCCCACGGCATTGCTGTTGCCATTGATATTATGAAATGGCGTCCGGGAAATAAAAATCTGGTAGATATTGAAGCTACGATTATCTGCGAGAGGGATTCCCATAAAGGAATTATTATCGGCAAGCAGGGAGCTATGCTGAAAAAAATCGGCAGCAACGCCAGATTTGAAATCGAGCGTATGCTGGAAGCCAAAGTAAATTTAAAACTTTGGGTAAAAGTTAAAAAAGACTGGAGAGACAGTGATTTTCTTATCAAGAACTTCGGATATGATAAGAAAGAAATTTGACAGGTGTTTTGTCGGATTTAGAAGAGAAAGGACATTATGAGTGACTTGATTGTTGTGCAGGGAGTTGTTCTCTCTGCCATGCCTGTAGGCGAATACGATAAGAGAATCGTTCTTCTTACAAGAGAAAGAGGAAAAATATCTGCTTTTGCCAAAGGGGCAAGGCGTCCGAACAGTCCGTTTCTGGCGGCTGCGAACCCTTTTGTGTTCGGTACTTTTACACTCTATGAAGGACGCAGCAGCTACAATCTAAATCAGGTTTCGGTCACTCATCACTTTGTTGAACTGGCTCTGGAGCAGCCGGGAATCTATTATGGATATTATTTTCTGGAGTTAGCGGATTATTTCGGTCAGGAGGGAACGGATGAGAAGGAGGCTATGAACCTTCTCTATGTAACCATAAAGGCGCTTCTGAATCCGAAGCTGGACAACCGTCTGGTGCGCTGTATTTTTGAACTGCGCCTGATGGCTGTTCAGGGATTTTCTCCGTCACTGTTCCAGTGCGTCTGCTGCGGATGCCCCGTTGAAGAGGGAGGGGAGCTGTTCTTTTCCCAGGAAAATCACGGCGTCCTTGACAGGGCGTGTCTTAGTCAGGTGACAGACGGAAGAAGAATATCAGCCACTGCCCTTTATACTATGAAGTATATGATTTGCGCACCCCTTGAGAAGCTTTATACCTTTACAGTGAAGGAAGACGTTCTTCGTGAACTGGAACATCATATACATACCTATGTCGGGCGAAATACGGAGAGGCGGTTTAAAAGTCTGGAAATCCTTGAGATGATGGTGTGAGAAACTGCCAAATGTCCGCTGTTTCATCCTGAAAACGCTGAAAACCCTGTTTTTGAGCCATTTCAGTGTTGAAAAAGTGACGGGATGCGGTTATAATGGAAACATTCGAGGCGGGGAGAAAAATTCCCACTCTAAATTGAGAGAAAAGAATGAGGAGAACTATAATGGAAAAAACAATGGAAAAAATCGTAGCTCTGGCTAAAGCAAGAGGATTCGTTTATCCTGGTTCCGAAATCTACGGTGGTCTTGCAAACACATGGGATTACGGAAATCTTGGCGTTGAGCTGAAAAATAATGTGAAACGTGCATGGTGGCAGAAATTCATACAGGAATCTCCTTATAACGTAGGCGTTGACTGTGCCATTTTAATGAACCCGCAGACATGGGTGGCATCCGGACATCTTGGCGGATTTGCAGATCCTCTGATGGACTGCCGTGAGTGTCACGAGCGTTTCCGCGCGGATAAACTGATTGAAGATTACTGCGCAGAGAAAGGTATTGAACTGGAAGGCTCTGTTGATGCCTGGTCAAAAGAACAGATGGAAGAGTTTATCAGAGAACACCAGATTCCATGTCCGACCTGCGGCAAACATGACTTTACAGAAATCCGTCAGTTCAACCTGATGTTCAAAACTTTCCAGGGTGTAACAGAGGATGCAAAAAATACAGTATACTTAAGACCGGAAACAGCACAGGGTATCTTTGTAAACTTCAAGAACGTACAGAGAACATCCCGTAAGAAACTTCCGTTTGGTATCGGCCAGATCGGTAAATCTTTCCGTAACGAGATTACACCTGGAAACTTTACTTTCCGTACCCGTGAGTTCGAGCAGATGGAGCTTGAATTCTTCTGCGAGCCGGATACAGACCTTGAATGGTTTGCATACTGGAAACAGTTCTGTCTTGACTGGCTTCACAGCCTTGGAATCAAGGATGATGAGATTCGTTACCGTGACCACAGTCCGGAAGAGCTCTGCTTCTACAGTAAGGCTACAACTGATGTAGAGTTCCTTTTCCCATTCGGTTGGGGCGAGCTCTGGGGAATTGCTGACAGAACAGACTATGACCTGAAACAGCATCAGGACGTATCCGGTCAGGATATGACATATTTTGATGATGAGAAGAAAGAGAAGTATATCCCATATGTAATCGAGCCGTCTCTGGGCGCAGACCGTATGGTACTTGCTTTCCTTTGCAGCGCATACGATGAAGAAGTTCTGGATGCAGAGAAGAATGACGTTCGTACAGTTCTTCACTTCCATCCGGCTCTTGCACCGGTGAAGATTGGTGTGCTTCCGCTTTCCAAGAAGCTGAATGAAGGCGCAGAGAAAATCTTCCAGCAGTTATCCAAGAAATACAACTGCGAATTTGACGACCGCGGAAACATCGGTAAACGATACAGAAGACAGGACGAGATTGGTACTCCGTTCTGCGTAACCTATGACTTCGATTCCGAGACAGACGGCGCAGTTACAGTACGTGACCGTGACACAATGGAGCAGGTTCGTATTAAAATCGAAGAACTGGATGCATATTTCGCAGATAAATTTGCATTCTGATCATAAATAGGACGATGATACGCCCGAAGCATTTGGAAAAGTGCTCCGGGCGTATTTCAATATTGTTAAGTTTATATAACAAAATAAAGTTTTACCTTGTTAAATTGTGAATGTTTTGGTACAATCATATCTATACGAAAAATTACATAAGGAGGATTCATTATGAATGAGAAGAAAAAAGGCGGCGGTGCGCTTCTTGGTGCAGCCTTTTTGATGGCTACTTCCGCAATCGGACCGGGTTTCCTTACCCAGACAGCAACTTTTACGGGACAGTATAAAGCGAGTTTTGGCTTTGTTATTCTGATCTCCATTATTTTGTCTGCTGTGGCGCAGCTCAATATCTGGCGTGTATTATGCGTTACCGGACTTCGCGGACAGGATGTAGCAAATAAACTTCTTCCGGGTCTTGGCTATTTCGTAGCGTTTATGATTGTACTTGGCGGCCTTGTATTTAACATTGGTAATGTCGGCGGCGGCGCTCTTGGTTTCAACACCCTTCTTGGTATTCCGACAGAAGTGGGATACATTCTTGCCGGCGCTCTTGCAATTGCAGTATTTTTGTTAAAAAATGCTAAATCGGCAATGGATACTTTGACAAAAGTATTAGGCGGCGTTATGATTATTGTAATCTTCGTGGTTATCATTGTGGTAAAACCACCAATGGGCGATGCACTGAAGAATACGTTCGTACCTGAAGCGGGTGTGACAAATCTGTTTCCTGCTATCCTGACTCTTATGGGAGGAACAGTAGGAGGATATATCACTTTCGCAGGAGCACACCGTCTGATTGATGCAGGCATCACCGGAGAGAAGAATTTAAAAGAGATTAATAAGAGTTCTGTTATGGGTATGGTAATTGCGACAATCGTGCGTATTTTCCTGTTTCTTGCAGTTCTCGGCGTTGTTGTGAAGAGTGCAGATCTTATTGCATCTGACGCATGGGCAGCCAATCCGGCGGCAGCAGCTTTCAAGGAAGGCGCAGGAGAAATCGGATATCGTTTCGCAGGTCTGGTGCTTCTCTGTGCAGCGGTTACATCCATCATCGGCGCAGCTTATACATCTGTATCTTTCCTGAAAACATTCAGCAAGAGCATTGAGAAAAATGAGAACTGGGTAATTATCGGTTTCATTGCAGTTTCTACAGTCATCATGCTGGTTCTTGGAAATCCGGCAGTTCTCCTTGTACTTGCAGGCGCTTTCAATGGTCTGATTCTTCCTGTGACACTGGGAATCTGTCTTGTTGCTTCCCAGAAGAAATCCATCATGGGACCAACCTATAAACACTCAAAAGTTCTTCTGATTCTTGGAATCCTTGTGGTTGTTCTTTCCGCATATATGGGAGTTACCACATTTGTTTCAAAATTAGGCGGTTTATTCTAAATGGTATTGAAAAGGTGTAATCGCATAGGTTGCACCTTTTTGGTTATTGCGGCACAAAAAAACAGCACACTTTTCGACAATATGTTAGGAGAGAGAAAACATGCAGAATATTAGAATTTTGACAGAGGGAGATTCTTCTGTCCTGATTGAATTCGGTAAGGAAATCAGTCCGGAGATTAACCGGAAGATCACCGCAACTGTGCAGATGATGAAAGAGCAGCACATTGAAGGTGTGGTTGATATGATACCGGCATTCTGCTCCTTACTGATTAATTACGATCCCCGTGTCATTTCCTTTGACGAGCTGAAAAAAAGACTGGAACATCTGGTGAAACTGGATGCAAAAGCAGGGAAAAGTCGTAAAAAAATCTATGAGATTCCCGTCTGCTACGGCGGTGAATATGGTCCTGATATGGAAAATATTGCGAAAAACGCAGGACTTACAGAGGAAGAGGTGATCAAAATTCATTCTTCCAGAGACTATCTTATCTATATGCTGGGGTTCCTTCCGGGATTCTGTTATCTGGGAGGTCTGGACGAGAGAATCCATACTCCGCGTCTTGCCAATCCACGAATCAAGATTAATGCGGGAAGTGTCGGAATCGGAGGTTCCCAGACAGGAATCTATCCGTTGGATTCTCCGGGAGGATGGCAGCTTATGGGAATGACTCCGGTAAAAACCTACGATCCAAATCGGGAGACTCCGATTCTGGTAGAGGCAGGAGACTATATCCGTTTTGTTCCGATTGACGAAGCGGAGTATAACAGAATCAAAGAATTAGTGGAACGCGGCGAATATCAGTGTATCATTCATGAGGAGGAGGCATAAAATGGGAATTCGTATTCTGAAAGGCGGGATGATGACCACAGTGCAGGATCTGGGGCGAAATGGGTATCAGAGTCAGGGGTTCAGCGTTGCAGGCGCTATGGATGTCCGTTCTTTAAAAATTGCAAACCTTCTTCTGGATAATCCGGAAAATGAGGCGGTTCTGGAAATCACACTGATCGGTCCGACATTGGAGTTTACCTCTGCAACGATTATCGCAATTACAGGCGGAGATTTTCAGCCGCAGATCAACGGGAAGCCGGCGCCCATGTATACGGCGCTTTATATGAATAAAGGTGATATTCTGAAATTTGGAAGTGCAAGAACCGGAAGCAGAGGATATATTGCATTTTCCAGTTATTTGGAAATTCCGGTTGTGATGGGAAGCCGCTGTACCAATCTTAAGAGTAAGATCGGAGGCTTTAAAGGCAGAAAGCTTCAGGCAGGAGATTATATGAATTTCCGTATTAAGAGGCGTTACCTGCCGTTCTTTCTTTCCAGAAAGCTGGAAGGAGATAACTTCGATCAGGAAGAAGCAACTCTGCGCGTGATCATGGGACCGCAGGATGACCTTATCAGCAGACAGGGGATTGAGACTTTCTTGAATAGCGAGTATACCGTGACAAGTGATTTTGACAGAATGGGCTGCCGTCTGGAAGGTCCGTTTATTGCGCCGAAGAAGACTTCTGATATTATCTCTGACGGAATTGCTTTCGGAGCCATTCAGGTTCCTTCTCACGGAAAACCAATCATTCTGCTTTCGGACAGGCAGACAACAGGGGGCTATGCGAAGATTGCGACAGTAGCCTCTGTGGATATCCCGAAACTGGTACAGAGAAAGACAGACCATAAGATTCACTTCAAGGCGATTACCGTACAGGAAGCACAGCAGTTGTATCTTGAGGAGTTAAAAGAGCTGGATGCTATGCGTAAAACAATCCATAAACCATGTAAAGAGGTTCTGGACTGCCGTCTTGTAGCTAAGAGACTGACCAAATTATTTGAATAGATAAGGAGAAAATTTTATGGATTTAGAGAAAATTGAAGGACTGGTAAAAATTATTGAGGAATCATCTTTAAAAGAATTTACTTATAAAGAAGGAGATATCAAGATCACAATGAGTAAGCTGGATCACCCTCCTGTGGTTGCAGCGGGAGTTCCTATGGCGCCGTCTGCAGCAGCGTCTGCGCCTGCACCTGTGGCTGTACAGGAAGAAGAGGAAGAAGAACAGCTCTTTATCACATCTCCGATTGTCGGAACATTTTATTCTGCACCTGCACCGGATGCGCCTGCATTTGTAAAAGTGGGAGAGCAGGTTAAAAATGGACAGACCGTATGTATTCTTGAAGCAATGAAGCTGATGAATGAGATCCAGAGTGAATTCGACTGCGAAATCGAGGCAGTTCTGGTAAGCAATGAGCAGAAAGTAGAATACGGACAGCCTCTGTTCCGTGTAAAAAAACTGTAGGAACATAGAAGGAGGTTGGAATCTTGTTTAATAAAATTTTAATAGCCAACCGTGGTGAAATTGCCGTCCGCATCATTCGCGCTTGCCGTAATATGGGAATCCGCAGTGTAGCTGTTTATTCCAAAGAGGATGCAAAGAGCCTTCATGTACAGCTTGCAGACCAGAGAATCTGTATTGGAGAAGGTCCTGCCAAAAATAGTTATCTGAATATGGACCGTATTATTTCAGCAGCTAAGAATATGGGAGCAGACGCCATTCATCCGGGATTTGGTTTTCTTTCCGAGAACAGTGAATTTGTACGTAAATGTCAGGAAAACGGAATTACTTTTATCGGTCCTGATGCAGACGTAATAGATAAAATGGGGAATAAATCCCATGCAAGAAAGACAATGATGGACGCCGGAGTTCCTGTTGTACCGGGAACAAAAGAACCTGTCTACGAAGCGGAGGAAGGTAAAATCCTTGCCCGTGAAATCGGTTATCCGGTAATGATCAAGGCTTCTTCCGGCGGCGGCGGTAAGGGAATGCGCGTGGCGAAATCCGAAGATGAATTTGAATTTCAGTTTAACGTAGCCCAGAGAGAATCTGCCAATGCTTTTGGGGATGATACCATGTACATTGAGCGTTTTGTGGAGAATCCCCGTCACGTGGAAATTCAGATTATGGCAGACCAGCACGGAAACGTAGTTGCTCTGGGAGAGCGTGACTGCTCTGTTCAGAGAAACCATCAGAAGCTGATCGAGGAGTCTCCATCTCCTGCGATTACAGAGGAAATCCGTGAAAAAATGAATCATTACGCAGTTCTTGCAGCGAAAACCGTAAACTACACAAATGCAGGAACCATTGAATTTATTGTGGATCCTCATGGTAATTTCTATTTCATGGAGATGAATACAAGAATTCAGGTAGAACACGGCGTAACGGAAATGGTTACGGGAACAGACCTGATCATTGAACAGATTCGCGTGGCAATGGGAGAGAAATTAAGCTTTACGCAGGAAGATGTAAAGATTAAGGGACATGCCATTGAGTGTCGTATCAATGCGGAAATCCCGGCGAAAAATTTCATGCCTAGTCCCGGACTTGTACAGCATATGCATCTTCCGGCAGGAAACGGTGTGCGTGTAGATACTGCGCTTTATGCAGGCTATAATATTCCGTCAGAGTATGATTCCATGATTGCGAAAGTGATTGTATATGCGCCGGACAGAGAGGCTGCTCTCCAGAAAATGCGTTCCGCTCTCGATGAAATGGTGATTATCGGTGTGGAGACAAATCTGGATTTCCAGTATCAGATTATGAAGACGCCGACGTTTTGCGAGGGAAAAGCAGATACCGGATTTATTGCAAAAATTATGAATATTGAATGATTTCCCATAAGGACGCACAGACTGAGAAAATAAATCCTGAAATGTGTCAGGTGGGAAATAACGGAGGTAAAGAATTGTACAGAGTGGATTTAAACAGTGACCTTGGAGAAAGCTTCGGGCGCTATACCATTGGAAACGACGACAAGATTATTCCGCTGATCACATCTGCAAATGTGGCATGCGGATACCATGCGTCAGATCCGGTTGTTATGGGAAAGACTGTAGAACAGGCGAAAGAAGCAGGAATCCGTGTAGGAGCGCATCCGGGTTTTCCGGATCTTATGGGATTCGGAAGAAGAAATATGAATGTGACGCCTGCGGAAGCAAAAGCCTATGTGCTTTATCAGCTTGGCGCTCTTGACGCATTCTGCCGCGCCAACGGCGCAAAGATGCAGCATGTGAAACCTCACGGCGCGCTTTACAATATGGCTGCAAAGGATTACAGTCTTTCAAAGGCAATCTGCGAAGGAATCAGAGAGTTTGACGATAAGCTTATTGTTCTTGCCCTTTCCGGAGGAGAACTTGCCCGTGCAGCTATGGATATGGGACTTCGTACAGCTATGGAGGTTTTTGCAGACCGTGCTTACGAAGAAGACGGAACCTTAGTTGACAGAAGAAAAGAAGGCGCGATGATTACCGATGAGGAGGAAGCAATCCGCCGTGTCATCCGCATGGTAAAAGAGAAAAAAGTCACAGCCATAACAGGCAGGGACATTGATATTCAGGCAGATTCTGTCTGTGTCCACGGCGACGGCGCGAAAGCCCTTGCTTTTGTGGAAAGAATCCGAAAGGCATTTGAGGAAGAAGGAATTGAAATCTGCTGTCTGGATGAGATGATCTGACATCTGTCTGGCTGCAAAAGATAAGATCAGGAAGTAATTACTGCTTTCTGATCTTTTTTTTGAAAAAATAAAAAAGTATTTGACAAAATTAAAAAGTTAGAATATACTAACAAATGTAAGTGATAAACAACTGAAGTGAGCTATACATAACTCGTGGCGCTTATATTTAAGCGGCAAGAGATAGAAGTTCAGGAGGGGATGATATGTATATGAAGTTATCAGAGGCAATTGAAGGTGAAGAATATATAGTAAAAGATATTGTTACAGACGATGAAGAGTTGAATGCATTCCTGTTTTCATTGGGATGCTACAGCGGGGAACCGATTACTGTAGTTTCTCATCGAAAAGGAGGGTGCGTAGTTTCTATTAAAGATGCCAGATATAACATTGATAATGATTTGGCGCAAGCCATTTCAATATAAAATTTTTTTGCAGATAGGTTAGATTATTCTAACTAAATAACTGAGAAGGAGAAAAAATCATGAGAATCGCTTTTGCAGGAAATCCAAACAGCGGAAAGACAACCATGTTTAATGCCCTGACAGGCAGGAACGAACGTGTGGGAAACTGGGCTGGTGTTACAGTCGACAGGAAGGAAAGCACGATTAAAAAGAATTTTTATAACGGAGAAGAGGAATTAGTTGCGGTAGATTTGCCGGGAGCCTATTCCATGTCTCCTTTTACGTCGGAAGAAAGTATTACGAGCAGTTATGTAAAGCACGAGAAACCCGATGTGATCATCAACATTGTTGATGCAACAAATTTGAGCAGGAGTTTATTTTTTACAACGCAGCTTCTTGAGCTTGGAATACCTGTAGTTGTAGCACTCAATAAAAGCGATCTCACAGATAAGAAAAAAACAGAAATCAATATTGAATGTTTATCAGAGAAACTTGGGTGTCCGGTGATAAGGACGATTTCCACTTCTTCAGGACACAACGATCTGAAAGAGGTTGTGAACCAGGCAGCAGCCCTTAAAGGAAAGTTTCAGAAGGCACCTTACATAGAAGAAGAGATTAATTTTCAAGATAAGTCAGCAGTGGAGGCTGCAGACAGAAAACGTTTCGATTTTGTAAATGGAATCGTAAAGTCCGTAGAAAAAAGAAAGGTTTTTACAAAGGACAAAAATCAGCAGGATAAAATTGATGCTATTCTTACAAATAAATTTGTGGGGATACCGATTTTTGCAGGCGTGATGTTCCTTGTATTTTATATTTCACAGTCAACAGTTGGAACCTGGATTGCAGACTGGCTTGTTGGCTGGATTGAGACTTTCCAGGGCTGGGTAGGCGGTCTTGCAGAGAGTGCAAGCCCATTTCTACAGGCGCTTCTGGTGGATGGAATCATTGGTGGTGTCGGTGCAGTAGTAGGATTTCTTCCTCTTGTAATGGTAATGTATTTCCTCATTGCCCTTTTGGAAGATTGTGGTTATATGGCACGTGCTACAGTTGTACTTGATCCTATTTTCAAAAGGGTCGGTCTTTCCGGAAAGTCTGTAATTCCGATGGTAATTGGCACAGGATGTGCAATTCCGGGAATTATGGCTTGCCGAACTATCAGAAATGAACGTGAAAGAAGAGCGACTGCAATGCTTACTCCATTCATGCCATGTGGTGCAAAGCTTCCTGTTATCGCTTTGTTTGCAGGAGCATTTTTCGCAGATGCTTCCTGGGTTGGACCAACCATGTATCTTGTTGGTATTGTACTGATTTTTCTCGGCGCGTTACTTGTAAATAAAGTTACCGGTTACAAATACCGCAAATCATTTTTTATCATTGAGCTTCCGGAATATAAACTTCCAAGCTTAAAAAGAGCAACGCTCTCCATGCTTTCCAGAGGAAAGGCATACATTGTAAAGGCAGGAACGATTATTCTGGTATGTAATACTGCAGTACAGATTATGCAGAGCTTTAACTGGAAATTCCAGGTGGTTGAGGAGGGAATGGAGAGTACCTCTATTCTGGCTTCCATTGCATCTCCTTTTGCAGTGCTTCTGATTCCTCTGGGATTTGGTGTATGGCAGCTCGCAGCCGCTGCTATTACAGGGTTTATCGCAAAAGAGAATGTTGTTGGTACACTGGCAGTTGTATACGGATTGACAAACTTTATTAATGAGGATTTCGAACTTGTTGGTGGAAGCAGCGAAGTGGCTGCTGTTATGGGAATTACAAAAGTCGCTGCACTGGCATATTTGATGTTTAACCTTTTTACACCACCGTGTTTTGCGGCTCTGGGCGCGATGAACTCAGAAATGCAGGATAAAAAATGGCTGTGGGGCGGAATTGCATTACAGCTGGGAACCGGATATACAGTTGCATTTCTGGTATATCAGATTGGAACATTTATTACAACAGGAACTTTCGGCAGCGGATTTGCAGCAGGACTTGCGGCAGTTGCAGTGATGGTTGGTATTGTAGTAATGCTTACAAGAAATACCCGAAAACAGATGAATGCACAGTATAGTCTTCATTCATAAAACATAATAAAACAAATAGAAGTGGAATAAAAAACAGGAACAGGAGGGGATTATATGACAAATGTAATTATTGCAGCTGTTATACTTCTTATGGCAGGACTTGCATCCTTTTATATTGTAAAGGAAAAAAAGAAAGGCACCAAATGTATTGGCTGCCCTGCCGGAGGACATTGCTGCGGTGGCCATGAGGGAGATTCTCAGTGTGGCTGCGGAGGACATTGTACGGATAAATAAAAGAGGATAAAATAAGAGCCTGCATCTGGAAGAACAGATGCAGGCTCTTGCTTTGTATCATTAAAATCAGAAATCAAGTTCTTTTAAGTAACGGTTTAAAGCACCTTTCCAGTCCGGAAGAGGAGTAAAACCGTTTTCTGTAAGTTTGCTTTTGTCCAGGCGGCTGTTAAACGGACGGGCTGCTTTGGAAGCGCCATACTGAGCTGTCGTTACAGAGTTGACGGTAATTTTTGCGTATTCCGGATGGCCCAGTTCACATGCCTGACGGAAGATTTCTTTGGTGAAATCATACCAGCTAATGAATCCGCCTTCGTTGGTAGCGTGGTAATATCCGTATTTATCTGTGACAATCATATCTACCAGAAGCTTCGCAAGGTCAAAGGTATAGGTCGGGGTACCAATCTGGTCGTTGACAACAGAGAGGGTGTCATGTGTCTTGCCGAGATTAATCATAGTTTTTATGAAGTTTTTTCCGTTTTTTCCAAATACCCATGCAATGCGGACAATAAAGAATTTGTCCAGGGTTTCGGAAACAGCAAGTTCTCCGGCAAGCTTGGTCTCTCCATAAACATTGAGCGGCTTATAATCCTTGCAGTCAGGCTGCCAGGGAGTTTCTCCCTGACCGTCAAAAACATAGTCTGTGGAAAGATAGAGCATTTTAATATCAAGTTCTTTACAGATATCTGCAATATTCTGAGTGCCTACCACATTGACAAGACGTACCTTCTCACGGTTTTCTTCATCTTCTGCAGCATCAACCGCAGTCCAGGCAGCACAATGAATAACAGCGTCCGGAGCAGCCTGACGAATGACTTTTTTTACAGAATCCTGATCTGTAATATCCATTTGTACATAAGGCATGGAGGTAACTGCAGTGCCGTCTTCTATACCGCTGTAAAGAGGGGCAATATCGCTTCCGACTCCCTCATAACCGCGTTTTGCAAGCTCATTCATCACATCATGTCCAAGCTGTCCGCCTACACCTGTCACAAAAACTTTCATGATTTTCAGACCTCCTTAGCGATTTCCGTACATTTTTTCGTAATAATTCTGATATTCTCCGGAAATGATGGTTTCCCACCATTCTTTGTTATCAAGATACCATTTAATCGTCTTTTTGATACCGTCTGCAAACTTTGTCTCCGGCAGCCATCCAAGTTCGTTGTGAATCTTAGTCGGGTCGATGGCATAACGCATATCGTGTCCCTTACGGTCGGCTACATAGGTAATCAGACTTTCCGGTTTGCCAAGCTCTTTACAGATGATTTTAACAATATCAATATTAGTCATCTCGTTGTGACCGCCGACATTGTAAACCTCACCAACACGTCCTTTGTGGATAATAAGGTCAATGGCACGGCAATGATCCTCTACATAGAGCCAGTCACGAACATTTTCTCCCTTTCCGTAAACCGGAAGAGGTTTATTGTTTAAGGCGTTTGCAATCATCAGAGGAATCAGTTTTTCCGGGAAATGGTATGGTCCGTAGTTGTTGGAGCAGCGGCTGATGGAAACCGGGAGACCGTAGGTTCTGTGGTAAGCCAGAACAAGGAGGTCAGCGGAAGCCTTGGAGGAGCTGTACGGACTGCTTGTGTGAATCGGAGTTTCTTCTGTAAAGAAGAGATCCGGTCTGTCCAGAGGAAGATCGCCGTAAACCTCGTCTGTGGAAACCTGATGGTAACGTTTGATTCCGTATTTGCGGCAGGCATCCATGAGAACTGCAGTACCAATGATATTGGTATTGAGGAAAACCTCAGGGTCTTCAATAGAACGGTCAACATGACTTTCAGCAGCAAAGTTTACAACCATATCCGGATGTTCTTCTTCAAATAATCTGTAAACAGCTTCGCGGTCTGTAATGCTTTCTTTGACAAAGCGGAAATTCGGATTATCCATAACCGGGGCAAGAGTGGAAAGATTTCCTGCATAGGTAAGGCAGTCCAGACAAATGATGCGGTAGTCCGGATATTTTTTTAACATATGGAAAATAAAGTTACTTCCGATAAATCCGGCACCGCCGGTAACGATAATATTCATAATGAAAACTCCTTTTCAAGTTGTATAATAATCAAAATGTTTTAAATGTGTTTGGAAATCAGTGAAGGACATCAAGGTATTTGCCGTCAAGAACATCTTTTAAATACTGACCGTACTGATTTTTCTTTAAAATCTCATATACATTGAGTACGTCCTCTTTTGTAATCCATCCGTTGAGATAGGCAATTTCTTCCAGGCAGGCGATTTTGCGGTGCTGGTGACTTTCCATAGTCTTTACGAAGTTGGTTGCCTCTACAAGGCTTTCGTGTGTGCCTGTATCAAGCCAGGTAAAGCCCTGTCCGAGAAGCTCCACATTCAGCTCTCCGTTTTCCAGATAAATGCGGTTCAGGTCAGTGATCTCAAGCTCTCCTCTGGCGCTTGGCTTTAAGTTTTTGGCATATTCTACAACACGGTTGTCATAGAAATAAAGTCCTGTAACACAGTAATTGCTCTTCGGGTGCTCCGGTTTTTCCTCGATGGAAATTGCTTTTCCCTCTTTGTCAAATTCTACAATACCGAATCGTTCCGGGTCGTCCACATAGTAGCCGAAAACAGTAGCGCCCTTGCCTGATTCTGCATTCTCTACAGCAGCTTTTAAGCGCTTTTTCAGACCGTGTCCTGCGAAAATATTGTCTCCGAGCACCATTGCCACGGTGTCATTGCCGATAAATTCCTCGCCGATAATGAACGCCTGCGCAAGTCCGTCAGGGCTTGGCTGAACTGCATAGGTAAGACTTACACCGAACTGATGACCGTCTCCTAAAAGTTCCTGAAAACGTGGGGTATCCTGAGGAGTGGAAATAATCAGGATATCGCGGATACCTGCATTCATAAGAACAGACATCGGGTAGTAAATCATCGGTTTGTCATAAATGGGAAGTAACTGTTTGGAGGTTACCATGGTAAGCGGGTAAAGGCGTGTGCCGGAACCTCCTGCTAAAATAATACCTTTCATATTAAAATATAATCTCCTTTTTCAGATAGTTTGCGTCTTTCGTATTCAAGTTATCCTTATTATAAAAGGTGACGCAAGGTCACCTTCAAGCGTTTTTTACAAAATAATTAAAATTTGGTTATTTTTCACAAAGGAAAACCCCTGCATCCTTTGTAATATGGAAACCATTTGTTGTTTTTTTTGTTACAAAGGTACGAAATTCCTTGTAATGCTCCAGAATATACTGATTCTGATTGCCGTGGCAGGAGAGAATATAGGAAATCAGAGGTTCGGCGTCAGGGACAATAAGAGAATCTTCATAAGAGTCCCAGCTTACCCGGGAAAAAAACGGACGGAGAATTTCCAGACCGTTTTCTCTTCCGAAACGCTCATAAAGGCGGTCTGCGGAAAGGACGATTCTATTGTCAAAATCCTGAACAAGGCGACTGACCTCCTGCATGTGACGGCTTCCGTAGGTACTGCAGACAAAGCAACCGCCTGGTTTGAGAACCCGGGAAATTTCCCGGCATGCAGCGGCAATATCTTCGCAGTAAAAAAGTACGTGATTAGCAATGACAAGGTCGAAGATTTCATTTGGATAAGGGAGGTTTTCGCAGTTAAAAACTTCAAATGAAAAGCGGGAATCTTTCCTGCCGATGGCTCGTCTCGCATCGCGGAGCATACCTTCAGAAATATCAGAAAGTGTCACAGAGACTGAAGACGGAAGGGAAGCGATACTTTGTGTCCAGAGCGCGCCGTCGCCGCAGCCTGTCTCAAGAATCTTCATGTCGTCCGAAATCCTGCATTTGTCATAAATCCAGGGAAACCAGCCTGTCCGGTTTTGGGAATAAAGGCTGTGAAGGTTGATTCTTGATGAGATATTTGTGGCATTCTGGTATTGATTTTTAAGACTTTTTTCCATTCCTGTGAGGTGGATGAGGTCAAGCATCCGGTTCCAGTCAATAGTGTGGCGGGAACCGATGGCATCGGCAGTATCCTGAATTGCTTTTTCCACAAGCTGCATCTGTTCAATCCGGTCACGTACAAGCTTTAACTGGATATTTAAGGAGTTCAGCATAAAGTGATAATCGCAGTCATCAATGAGCATTTCTCTGATATCTTCTAAAGAAAAGCCGAGATATTTGAGGAGCAGAATCTGGGAAAGCCTTGCGAAATCTTCATCTGTATAAAAGCGGGCTCCGGAATCCGTCACATAGGAGGGCTTGAGAAGCTCCTGTTTATCATAATAGCGGATAGTGCGCAAAGTAACGTGAGCCATGCGCGCGAATTCTCCACTGGAATAATAACCTTCTTTTTTCATAAATACAGACCTTTCTTAATTTTACTGCTTTTATTATAAACAAAAACAAAAATCCGGGCAAGGACTTGTTATTTTATAAAAAATGTGATACTTTGAATATAATTTCTACGGATGACAATCTTAAGTCCGGCAGTTCTGCCGCGATTTTTTCCAAATACAATAGTAATAAAACAGAATTAAATAAGAAAGAACAGGAGGTTACCAATGGATTTATTTGATTTCACTTATTGTGGAAATTATAATCGGCAGATTGAAAATCTTGCCAGAATGGCGCCGGAGAGGTGGAGTTTCGGGGAAGGACAGGACAAGGGAATCCTCAAAGGGTATCTGGAACATACTTTTCACAGACTTTACGAGGAGGGAAAGGTTTTCGAGAATAAGAATTATGCAATCTTTAATACAGGTCTTTTTAATCGCTATTATCAGCCTATTTACGCGTTTTTTGTACCGAATCTGGTGCCAGAGCGTCAGGCTTGGTATCTTGACGGATTTTACACGGAATATCATCTGTTAAGAGAAGAAATTACTCAGTTGCCGGAGAAGGCAAGTTATGTGGAGAATCCCTCAGATTTGGTTTTTGATTCCAGCCTTCCGATTATTCCACAGTATGAGCATATTTTCGGAGAGGAAGAAAATGCGCGTCGTCTTCCCAGAGAGGTGAGGGAAAGCAGTATGAGAGTTCAGCTTTTTGACGGCGCACTCAAGCAGACAAGACGTATGCTGGAAGCGGATTATAAAACTGCAATTCCCCAATACTATAATCACTCTATTCAACTTTTGATACCTATTTGCCTGCAGCATCCGGGTAAAGCTGATTTGGCGCTTGCCTGTATGAAGACAGCGGACGGCAGCAAATACCTTGGAAGAACCTGCCTTACTTTAAAAATGGCGTATCACAACGCAAGACTTCTCGCACGGCTTGACAGCGGATGGCTGGCGCCTGCAAGTGTGTAAAAATAAACTATTCACAAATAGAAAAATGTGGTATTATAGAGATTAATGCAGTTATAAAAAGATTGAACTGCTGTGTATTTAAGATAAAGACGCAGAAGAATCCCAACCGGGAAAGAATGCGGAAAAAACAGGCGGAAACAGAGATGCCGCCGGTATGGAGGAACGAAAAGTATGTTAGAATTAAGAAATATCAGTTTTCAGGTTCCTGACGAAAAAGCGAAAAATGCGAAAGAAATCGGAATTCTTGATAACGTCAGCATGACACTGGAGGATAATAAGTTCGTTGTTATCACAGGCCCCAACGGAGGAGGTAAATCGACACTTGCCAAAATTATAGCAGGAATCGAGAAGCCGACGTCCGGTCAGATTCTTTGGGATGGACAGGATATTACGGATATGAGTATTACGGACAGAGCGAAGCTTGGAATCAGCTATGCCTTTCAGCAGCCGGTCAGATTTAAAGGAGTAACCGTGTTTGATCTGATTCGTCTGGCAGCAGGCAAAGAGATTACAGTAGGAAGTGCCTGTGAATATCTTTCCAAGGTAGGTCTTTGTGCAAAGGATTATATCAGACGAGAGGTAAACGGAAGTCTTTCCGGAGGAGAGATCAAACGTATTGAAATTGCTACAATTATGGCAAGAAAGACAAAAGTTTCCGTGTTTGACGAGCCGGAGGCAGGAATCGATCTGTGGAGTTTTCAGAACCTGATTCAGGTGTTTGAGGAGATGCACAGTCAGCTTCATGGGTCTATCCTTATCATTTCCCATCAGGAACGTATCCTGAATATTGCAGATGAGATTGTTCTGATTGCAGATGGAAAAGTTACAAAACAGGGTACAAGAGATGAAATTCTGCCACAGCTTCTCGGCACGGCGAATGCGGCTGTTGCCTGCGGAAAAGCAGAAGCGCGTTAATAGGAGGGAATGATAGAAATGGATGCAATTCAGAGAGAATTATTACTTCAGGTAGCCGGACTTCATGAAATTCCGGAAGGAGCATATAATATCCGTGCCAATGGTGCAAGTGTGGGAAGAGCAAGCTCCGCAAATATCGAGATTGTGACAAGAGAAGATCAGAAAGGTCTTGAAGTCCGTGTAAAAGCGGGGACAAAGCATGAGAGTGTACACATTCCTGTAATTATGAGCCAGTCAGGTCTTGATGAAGTGGTGTATAATGATTTTTACATCGGAGAAGGCGCAGATGTGACTATTATCGCAGGCTGCGGTATTCATAACGGAGGCGATTTATCTACACGCCACAATGGTATCCATCGCTTTTTCCTTGAGAAAGGTGCACATGTAAAATATGTGGAAAAGCATTACGGAAGCGGTGACGGCAAGGGAGAAAGGGTCATGAATCCCGTTACGGAGATTTCTCTTGACGAAGACAGCTTTATGGAGATGGATACGGTTCAGATTAAGGGAGTGGATTCCACGAACCGTAAAAATACTGCGCATTTAAAGGCTGGAGCCAAGCTTGTTGTTATGGAACGTCTCCTCACTCACGGAAATCAGCATGCAGAAAGTTATTTTGATGTGCAGCTGGACGGAGAGGACAGTTCTGCAAATGTAGTCTCCCGTTCTGTTGCAAGAGACAATTCTTATCAGCTTTTTGCTTCTAACATTGTGGGAAATAATCGCTGTACCGGACATACAGAATGTGATGCCATCATTATGGAAGACGCAAAAATCCGTGCAGTTCCGGAGCTTTCTGCGAATCATGTGGATGCAGCATTAATCCATGAGGCTGCAATCGGTAAGATTGCGGGAGAGCAGATTATTAAACTTATGACCTTAGGTCTTACGGAAGCTGAGGCAGAAGAGCAGATTATCAGCGGTTTCCTGAAATAAGAAACTCAGACGCACAGAGGATTAGAATATGAGAATAGAAATGGAAGGCTTAAATAAACCGGAGGACGACCACGATTCCAGTGTGCTGAATCCGGAGCAGTCTCTTGGGGCGGATCTTTCAAGGAAGGAACGCCGTCTTCTTGAAAAAGAGAAGATTAAGGGAATGGGATTTAAAAAGAAACTGGAATATATCTGGATGTATTATAAATCAACAATGGTGGCTGTGCTTGCCCTGATTCTTGTTGCCAAATTCGGGGTGGACTGGTATCATAATCTTCAGATAGAAACAGTACTGGCAATTTCCGCCGTGAACTCAGCTATGACGGAGGCGGAACCTGTTACGGAAGAAATAAAAAAGATTCTGGGCTGTGAAGGAGATGAATACAGCTCTGTTGAAATTGCGGGTAATCTGACGACAGGAGCGGATGGAACAGAGTTTGATTATTATGCGCAGATGGCATATTCCACGCAGATTCAGGCAAGAGGAATTGATGTTCTGATTTTCCCGGAGAGTCTTTATGAGAGAGCAAATAGTTCAGGGATTTTTGATAATCTGGAGAATATTCTGGATGAAGAAACGAAAGCTGCTCTTGGCGACCGACTGAAAGGTGATTATATTGTACTTGGAACAGAAACTTCTCTGGACGAGGAATTTGGTCTGAGGTATCAGCCAATCTGTCTGGCAGTACCTGCCAGTGCAGAAAATACAGAGAATGCTGCGAAGTGGATTGCATCTTTGGTTGAGGAATAGAATATGAAAAAGAAGACAGGGATTTTGTTTGTATTACTTTTCTGTTTGTGGGTTTTACCATTTAACGTGCATGGCGCATCAAAAGTCAGAGTTAAGGTCAATAACAATATGTATGCCATGCTGGAGAATACAGATAAAAAATGGAAGTTGGAGCTCCCGGAAGATGCACAGTACAATCCCTTTGAAGATAAAGTTCTTTATTTGGGAATGCCCAAGGGCAGCAGTTTAAAAAGCGGCTATTATGTATTTGACAGGAAGGGAGTCCTTAATACAGGAAAAAAATTTTATACACTGAATGCGAAAGTGTATAAGCGGGAATTTAAGGGAGAATATTTTTTCGGTGAGATTAACGGAAGGCTTACTTTAAATAAAAAAGGCTGGGTTACAGTTAAGGGAAAAGAATACTTTATTTCTGATACTGGAAAAAAATATGTAAACCGATGGGTAAATGGCTATTATCTTTTGGATACAGGGCTTGTTGCCAAAAATATGAAAACCCCCGATGGCTTCTATGTGGACTGCAATGGTCGTAAATGCAAAAAAAACGAAATGAAGCTGAGCAGTCTGAAAAAAAACATTGAGTCAACAATAGACGGGTATAGAGGAAACTGGTCTGTTTATGTAAAAAATCTTAAAACAGGAGATATCCTTTCCATCAATGAGAAACGTATGAAACCTGCCAGTGTGATTAAGCTTTTTACGATGGCATCAACGTACAGCAGTATAAAAAAGGGAGAAATAAAACAGGATAAAAATATAAACAGTCTGTTAAACAGTTTGATTACGGTCAGCAGTAATGAGGCATACAATTCTCTCACACGGAAGCACAGTAAAAAAGGAAGTTTTCTGGATGGATGCAGCAAGGTAAATAAAAATATAAAAGTGCTTGGATGTAAGAATACAGAATCACATTCGACACTGCATCCTTCGTCTTCTTCTTTTGCTTCCGATGGAAAAAGTAATTTTACCACTGCCAAAGATGCGGGAATTTTACTGGAAAAAATTTATAGAGGAGAATGTGTGTCCGAAAAATATTCGAAAGAGATGCTTAACCTTCTGCTGAAACAGACACGACGCTGGAAAATTCCGGCAGGGCTTCCCGCAGGTGTGAAGTGCGCGAACAAAACCGGTGAAAATTCAAGCTGCCAGAATGATGTAGCTATTGTTTACGGTAAAAAGACTACGTATATTGTTTGTATTTTTGCTGAGACAGGGGAATATAGCGGGGTTACGGGAATAAAAAAACTGTCTTCCAAGATTTATTCTTATCTTAATAAATAGTTGAATATGTTATAAAAAATGCTGTTAT
>Scooby_p1__coassemble_169_pt1 | contig 50825 bp, 49 predicted proteins | sample Scooby_p1__metabat2_low_PE_018 | metagenome-assembled genome bin Scooby_p1 | reverse complement strand
AAGGCAAAGGTCTGCAACACCTCTATCCCCGGTTCAAATCCGGGTGGCACCTCTTAAAACCCTCGAAAATATAATTTTCGAGGGTTTTTTGTTTATGGACTTTAGTCTGTTGAGGCCATTGGAGTTTTTCGGCTCTATGTCAAGTTTTGGGGCGGGATTCTTAGGAATCCCGCTCTATTATTGCGTTTGGAGCCTTTTTACGTTTTTAAGTATTATACAGAAGCATCAGATCACATGCCTTTTTGTTTTCCTCTTTCAGCTTATGATATCTTGTCAGGAGAAGCTTATGGCTACGCTTATAATATTTGCGCATGATAACGATCATGGTTTTCTGCAGACGTTTGCGGACAGTTTCCATAGCCCAGGTGATTTACTCTGAGCCGCTGAGAGCGGTCTATTTTCCATATAAGTCGTAACAATAATCGTGAATTATAGCTATGGTGAAAGAAAAATCCCCTTCATCAGGATGTATTAAAAAGATACTATACTCTGATGAAGAGGATAAAATAGAAATTTAAGCATCAGCCTTTGGAGCTTCCTCTGGGGTAAGGGCAAGCTCCAAGGAGGTATCTGCGAAGAAGGTATTGGCATTATACAGATAAAGCACTTCCTGGATACCTTCTACCTGAATCAGTTCTTCCAGATTGCCGTAGTAATAACGGGGATCGACCATGATGATTGTACGGTAATGTGGGGCGAGGAAAGGAACAAGGCAGTTTGCATAGGAATCCTTTAATATAAGCAAGGTACGATTTTCTTCAATAGGGGTGTTAATTTTTACCTGTGCATAATTGCCGCCAAAAAACAGAGCGTATTTATCGCGGGTTTCCAGTTTTGAAGTGTCGTAAAAGCTTGCAGATTTTCGTTGCTCATCTACATAATTTACAATCGATGGAACAGTATCGCCCTTTTGGAAGAATACGTCAATCTGATCGGTTTCTCCGGAGCGGAAACCGCTTTTTGCGGAAAGAGTTCCTTTAAAGTCTTTGCTTACAGGAGCCTGCTCGAAAGAGATGGTTCCTGTGTTGATTCCCATAGCTTCTGCGGCTGTTAGATATGCATAATAAGCGCCTTCGGTGGTCCAGTGATGATCAGTTTTATAATAAATGTTGTCGTTTTTATGATTGTTTAAAGTATCGCGGATATCAATAAAAGTTACTCCGGCAGATTCAAGTGAGGCTTTCATTGCATCCAGATAAGGGTTCTGATCTGCAGCTGGCGCAAAGGCAGGAAGCTTATCTGATAAAATATTTACAGAGTTTGGAGCAATCAGAGCATACTGTTTCAGAGCAGGATGTTTCTGAGCAAAATTTATCATTGCGCTTGCTGTGGCGTTCAGCTGTTCCTGAGAGGGAGGTTGGAAGCTTTCCATCAGGTAGCCGTCTTTTCCGAGATAAACCCCGTTTCCTTCGCTTTTGCCTAAGAGCCGGTCTGTGCCGGCTTTTAGGCTGACCCAGAAATCACGGAAGAGAAACTGATCGTTTACATAGGTTTCATATTTTTGTTCAAACCGTCCGGAAGCAATCTGAGAGAGTTGAACCGATGGTCTGGAAGCAAGGACACGGTTTTCTTTTTCAGAAAAATTCCGATTGGGAAGCAGAATGTTTGCAACCAGAATAACCAGAAGAATCAGGAAAAAGAGAAGTCCCATTGTGTGGAAAAAATATTTGTAATTTCGTTTGTTTTTTCTCATAGTCATACCTTTTAAAACTTCAAATATAAGAATGGAGTGTAGGAGTTATAAACCATAAAGGCAATACTGAGTGCCAGAAGGATAAAGTTTATTGCAATGGCAGCCCTCGGTCGTTTCTGAAGAAGGCGCCGGAAACGTTGATAAAGTCCCGGACGGCAGGCAAGAATGCTGATAATAAACAGAATAAGACCGGAGCGCAGATAATAGAAAGCTGCGGTGTCTGCAAAGCCGGAAGCGCTGATTCCGAACATGGTTCCCAGATAATTGCCAAGTGCAGAAAAATTTGTCTGACTGAAAAATACCCAACCAATCATAACTGCCAGCATTGTGTATATCTGACAAACAAAAGCCGGAAGTCTGGGAAGAAATCTGTTCAGAACATATTTCTCAAGAAGCAGAAAAAGACCATAGTAAAGTCCCCATAGTACAAAATTCCAGCTTGCTCCGTGCCATAAACCGGTAAGTGACCATACAATAAGGATATTGCGGATGTGCTTGACTGGTGAGACACGATTACCTCCGAGAGGAATATAAATATAATCGCGGAACCAGCTTCCCAGAGAAATATGCCATCTTCTCCAGAATTCAGAAACACTGGTGGAAATATAAGGATAGTCAAAGTTTTTCTTAAAATCAAATCCCAGCATTTTTCCAAGACCGATAGCCATATCTGAATAGCCGCTGAAATCAAAATAAATCTGCATGGTAAATACGAAAATGCCAATCCATGAAGTAAGGACGGACATACTTCCAGCAGAAGAAATATCTGCAAACATACCTGCAAGATTATCGGCCAGAAGTACTTTTTTTGCAAGACCTTTAATAAAGAGTTCTGCGCCTATACCTAATTTTGTGATGCTTAACGGGCGGTGTTCGAGCTGTTCCTCAATATCGGCATAGCGGACAATAGGACCGGCTGCCATGTGGGGAAACATGGTACTGTATACAGAGAAAGTAAGGAAATTACGCTGTGAAGCAATTTTTCCCATATATACGTCAAAAATATAGGACAGATTTTTAAAGGTATAGAAGGAAAGTCCTATTGGCAGGGAAAGTTCCGGATGAGGAATTGTGATGCCAATCACACTTCCAAGGGAATCCAGAAGAAAACCGTAATATTTAAAAAATACAAGAATGACAAGATTTATCGCGATGGTGAAAATAAGATTTCCTTTTCGGGACTTTTCAGAATCGGGATTGTCAAGTTCCATTGCCATGTAGTAGTTGAACACGCTGGAAAACAGCATGAGGATTACATAAACAGGTTCGCCCCATGCATAGAAAATCAGGCTCCCCAGAACAAGGGCAATATTTCTAAGCTTTCCGGGAAGCAGATAATAAATCAGCATAAAAACCGGAAGAAAACAAAAGATAAAAAAGATACTGCTGAATACCATAATTTTTTCTCCAATCTGGGATTATATAAGGGCAAGAAAACTGGAACGAAGCTCAGAGGCGTTTGAGCCGCAGATATAATAAACATAGTTTCCCTTTTTCTCTACGACTGCACTGTTGAGAAGTGCCATCTGGTCAGTTCCGTAACCTTCAAAAATTTTCTTCTGGGCATCAAGGTGGCTCTGGGCGTTTTCGAGGAGTGCTGTCGCCTGAGTTTTATTCAGAGCTTTCGCGATGAAAATTTCGTCAACAGACATGGGAGATTCTGCCTTGTAGAAAAGGTAACCGTCCATACTGCTTTCATCGACCTGGTAATAGCGTTTCAGATCGGTACGTCCGCGTTTCTTGAGAACGGAAATGGAGGTGTCTGCTACCATTTCTGCTGAAATCTTGTCCATGGGAACATCTTTTGCGCTGTCTGAAGTATAGAGGAGAATCAGATATATACTCAGAAAGAGCACCATAGTTGTTTTGATGATTAGGGATTTATTTATTTTCATGTTATAATCCTGCCGTTTCCGCCATATAGGTCAGCCATTTCGGGTAAAAATCCCGTATTACATGCTCACCGTCTGGCTCATACATAGATTCATTGCCATCCACAATAAAAGAATTGTCAATGTAAGTGCATCCCGTTTCCTGACAAAATGCCTGAAGAGCTTCATTATATTTCGGGTAATATCCAAGCGCCGGTACAGAATCAATGGTAGACTGCAGGATTGGCAGGATTCCATTGATATAAATGGGAGAATCAGGGAGAGCATCTTTGAGCTTCTGCACCTGTATGCGGTAAGCATCAATAAAGGCATCAGAATCATCAATATATGTTTCAAGGTCATTGGAGCCAAAGGCCATAAAAATTACAGAGGGTTGAAGACCTATGGCTGTTTCGATCTGCTCGTCCGCGGCAGCGATGCTTAAGCCTCTCTTGCTTACGACTACATCGGTGTCCAGAAAACCGTATTCCCAGATAGATTCCGTAATGGAATCTCCGATGATGACAGTACCCTGAAATGCCTGCTTGATAGCAACGTCATCAAGTACAGAGCTTCCGTCTGCAATACCTTCCTGACTGGCTGTCTCTGCAGCTGACTTTTCCTTGTTTTTCAGATCGCGGAGCATTTTCTCTGTCTGGGATATGTCAGAAGATGCCAGAGCTTCCAGACGGGCGACATTATCTGTACAGGTCTGATCCGGCTTAGGAGAGCGAGTGACAAAGAATGCAATTGTCCCTGCTGCAATCAGACCGACAGGAACTGCAAATAGTAAAAACTTTGTATTATGTGTTTTTCTCAATACTTATCCTTCCCGCAGGTGACAAAAAAACCTGCAATTTGACATACTTCTTATCCATTATAATACGATTAAAAAAAACTGCAACATAAAATAGGAAGAAACAGGTAACAAAAATATAGACGAAGGAGGGAAAATGGCGTATACTGTGAGCAAAAGGAGAGGAGGCAGTAAATTGGGAAAAAAGATATCAGATTTTTTGAAAAGTGAGATTATTTTAGCAGTGTTTTATATGGTGTTCGGACTGTGCCTGATACTGATTCCGGAGCAAACAATACATATAATCTGTAAGATTATATTTGGAGTGGTGATGATAGGAGTCGGGATTTATCATATCTGGATTTACGCAGGGGAGAAGGAGAAAGCTACGATCCTTGATTTGTTTACCGGTGTAATCGTACTGGTACTCGGCGGTTTTCTGTTTTTTACACCGCAGATTATAGTAAAGATTCTTCCATATCTTCTCGGAGCCTTCGTTTTGGTAGATAATATCTGGATGCTGAAAGGATCCTGGAAACTGAAGAAGATTGGAAACTCAAACTGGAAAGTGCTGCTGATTGGAAGTGCATGTTTTGCAGCGCTTGGAATTATCATTATGGTATATCCGTTTGCAAAAATTACAGATACTGTTTTTTTGGCAGGCTGTGTGTTGATGGCTGACGGACTTGGAGATATGGTCTTTCTGTATCTTCTGAAGAGTGGAATGAAAAAAGGAAACAGTTTGTCTGAAAATGGCAGTGACGGAACTCTGAAAGGAGACATAGAGTCAAAAGAAAAGAAGAAATTTAAAGATCTGTTTGACAGAGCAAAGAAAGAAGATGTAACGGTAGATTCTGAGACTGACGAGGGTGAAAATGAGGAAGAGCTTGAAAATGAAGTTATCATAAATGGCCGCTGGAAATCCGCACCGGAAGAGGTTTCTGAAACAGAGCAGGACTCCGAAACAGAGGAAGTTTTACCAAAGGATGAGGAGGTTGCGGTTGGAAAAAGTGAAGAAGAGCAAGAGGAGGTTCTGGAGGAGTGGAAAGACTGAACCCCGGATCAGATAGAAGTTATGTCAGGTAAAAATAAAATAACAGTAATGAACTTTTCTGGGATTTACAGGAAGGAACAGTTCAGTGAGGAAACAGACTGGTTAGATGTCTCAGATATTCCCGGAACCAACTGTTATTGTGATGAGGAGGCATTTGGCGAGATTCTCAAACGTATTGCAGAATTTCCGGCGGAAGGAATCCACTTTATTGATTCCGGAAACTATCATTATATGAGTCGAATCTGGCTGGAAAAAATAGCAGAGCCTGTGACACTGGTTGTTTTTGATAATCACACGGATATGCAGCCTCCGGCGTTCGGCGGGCTTTTATCCTGCGGGGGATGGATAGAAGCTGCGCTTACGGAGATTCCCCTGCTTCAGAGAGTTATTCTAATCGGTCCTGACGAGGAGGCTTTTTTTCAGGCGGAGCCGGAGCTTAGGGAAAGGACAGATTTTCTTTCAAGAGAGAGGCTTAGAGCAATGACTGGAGAGCAGAGAGAGGAATTTCTTGAGGAAAAGATAAAAGAGAGCAGCGGAGCACTTTATATCTCGGTAGATAAGGACATTCTCTGTCCGGGAGAGGCAGACACATCCTGGAGTCAGGGAGATTTGACGCTTTCGGAGCTTCTGGAAATGCTGCAGACGGTTCTTAAGTGTGGAGAAGCCTTAGGGAAAGAGATTGTCGGTGTGGATATCTGCGGAGAAAGCGAATCCAGTGATAACAGGGAAGAAAATATTAAGGCGAACAGAGCACTTATAAAGTGTCTGAATGAGACGAAATATTAAACAGGATGGAATTATATGAAAAATGAGTTATTTACAATAGGGCCTTTTACCATATACGGGTATGGGCTTATGATTGCGCTGGGTATTCTGGCTGCCTATGTAACGGCAGAATACAGGGCAAAGAAGCTCAGACTTGCGAGCGACCATATTTTTTATCTGGTAATCTGGTGTGTGCTGGGCGGTTTCCTCTGCTCCAAGCTTTTATTCTGGATTACAGAATGGAAACAGTTTATAGAAAATCCCATGTTTTTTATCAGGACACTGGGAGATGGATTCGTAGTGTTTGGAGGAATCATCGGAGGAATCCTTTTCGGGTATCTTTATTGCAGAAAGACAGGGCTTGATTTCTGGGAGTATTTTGACCTGGTGATTCCTTCTGTGGCATTGGCTCAGGGATTCGGTCGTATTGGCTGTTTTCTTGCAGGATGCTGCTACGGAAAGGAGACGCAGTGCGCGCTTTCTGTTACATTTCAGGACTCCGGATTTGCGCCAAATGGAGTGCCTCTGATTCCGACGCAGATTTATTCCAGTGTTCTTGATTTTCTGCATTTTTTTGTACTTCTGTACATTGCCCGACACAGGAAGGCAAAAGGAGAGGTGGCGGCATGTTACCTGATTTTTTACAGTGTGGGACGTTTTATTCTGGAGTTCTTCCGCGGCGATATTGCCAGAGGCAGCGTGGGAATTCTGTCCACCTCCCAGTTTATCGGTATTTTTACAGGTCTGGCAGGAATAGCTCTGCTGATATTTGTCCGGAGAAGGAATAAAGAGCAGGGCTGTCTTTGAAAGAATAAATGCATATTTTGGGCATAGGCTGATACAAAGAGAGTTTGTGAGGTACAGCCTATGCTTCGACAGGAAGATTATGAGATAAATGCACAGCAAATCCCCGAAGCATCCGGTCAGGAAACCGTTCCTGCGCAGGATGAGGACTTCGGGGATTTTATTGTAAAATACGTCAGAAATACGGATGAACCGCCCAATCTTGTGGAAGGGGCATCGTTTCAGCCGGTCAATGAATTTTTCGGTGTAATTTATGTACCCCTGAATGAAATTGGAGAACTGCAGATTAACAGTTATTTTTATAATTCCATACCAAAATGCTATACCTGTATGGATTTGGAAAGTCTTAATGCTTCCGGGGTGACAAGGCTCCACAATCATCCGTATCTGAATCTGCGGGGAAGCAAAACCGCAGTAGCGATAATAGATTCGGGAATTTCATACGAAAATCCTCTGTTTCTGGACAGCGGCGGTTTTACGAGAATTGCGTATCTGTGGGACCAGACTCTGGAGGGAGAGCCGGGAGGAGAAGTACCATATGGGAGGCTTTTCACAAGAGAGGATATTAATCGGGCATTAAAGAGCAGTTCGCCTCTGGAGATTGTGCCGAGTACAGATACCAACGGTCATGGGACGTCTCTTGCCGGAATCGCAGCAGGAAATCTTAATGCCGGGGAAAATTTTTGCGGGGCAGCGCCTGAGGCATCTCTGATAGTTGTGAAATTAAAGCCTGCGAAAAGGTATTTGAAGGAATTCTATCTTTATCCGGCAGACACGGAGATTTTTCAGGAAAACGATATTATGCTGGGGATTGCTTATGCACTGAAATGGGGAAGAAGTCTGGGAATGCCCCTGTCAGTCTGTCTTGGTCTTGGAACGAGTCAGGGCGCTCATATGGGCGAAAGTCCTCTGAGTCAGTATATAGACTATACGGCAGGCTTTTCTCAGGTATCTGTTTCTGTGGCTGCAGGAAACGAAGGGGCTGCAAGACATCATTTCAGCCGGGAACTGGGACCTTCAAAGACCAGTGAAACAGCAGAACTTAAAGTAGGAGAAAATGAGCCGGGATTTACGTTGGAGTTCTGGGGGTCGCCTCTGGAAGAATATGAGCTTTCCATTCAGTCTCCTACAGGTGAAACTTTAAATATCAGCAGTTCCCTTGGAGCCGGAACGCAGGCTCTTTCCTTTGTGTTTGTGGAAACAATGGTGCTGGTAAATTATGTGGCGATTGAGCGGCAGACAGGGAGTACGCTTGTATATTTCCGCTTTTTTCATCCGGCAGCAGGAATATGGAAGATTACAGTTACTGTACAGGATGGCAAAAGTTCAGGTTTTCATATGTGGCTTCCTGTAACAGGGCTCATTTCTCCGGAAACATATTTTCTGGAAGCATCGCCCTATCATACAGTTACGTCTCCGGGCGATTCCATAGAAAGTATTACAGCTACTGCGTATCAGTATCGGGATAATAGTCTTTATCTTCAGGCTGGCCGAGGTTTCAGACCGGATGGCGGGATTACGCCGGACCTTGCGGCTCCCGGAGTTGAACTGCTCGTTCCTCTTCTGAGAGGCGGATTTGGAACAGCCTCAGGAACAAGTCTTTCTGCGGCTATGACGGCAGGAGTGGCGGCTCTTTTGTTTGAATGGGCAGTTATTCGCGGAAATCAGCCTTATTTTACCGGTACAAACGTGAAGCATTATCTGGAGAGAGGAGCGCGAAGGGAGGAGAGAATTTCATACCCGAACAGAGAGTGGGGATATGGAAGATTGGACCTTTATCATACATTCGAATTACTAAGTTAAATTTGCTAAAAATACAGGAGTAAAATTGTTAAAAATGATGGCAAAAATATTTAGACAGACTAATTGTTTTTGCATAATTGATTTGATATAATAAGAGATAACTTAAAGAGAAAAGAAGGCGGCAGATGAAGGCGAAGAGTCTGCCGTCATGTTCTGAAGGAGGTAAGATATGAAAAGAGGAAGCATCTTTGAAATGGATGGGATTCCGAAATTTGGAGAAGCTCTTCCGTTGGCTATGCAGCACGTTGTGGCGATGATCGTCGGCTGCGTGACCCCGGCAATCATTGTAGCAGGAGCAGTTCCCGGAGGGATGGACAGTAAGGAACAGGTTATTCTGATTCAGTCGGCTCTTGTGATTGCAGCGCTTTCTACTCTGCTTCAGCTTTTTCCTATTGGGAAAAAAGGCGGTTTTATGCTGGGTTCCGGCTTACCGATCATTATGGGGGTAAGCTTTGCCTATGTACCGAGTATGCAGGCGATTGCAGCAGAGTACGGAATTGCCGCTATTTTTGGAGCGGAAATTGTCGGAGGAATTGTAGCGGTTATTATGGGAATTCTTGTGAAGCAGATTCGGGTATTCTTTCCTCCTCTGATTACGGGAACAGTAGTATTTACAATCGGTCTTTCTCTTTATCCGACAGCGATCAATTATATGGCAGGCGGTGTGGGAAGCCCTGATTATGGTTCATGGCAGAACTGGCTGGTTGCATTTTTTACTCTGGCAGTAGTAACTGCTCTGAATCATTTCGGAAAAGGAATCTGGAAGCTGGCTTCCATTCTTATTGGTATCATGGCAGGATATCTGGTGTCAATTCCTTTTGGAATGGTGGAGCTTTCCAGTGTGGGAGAAGCGGGAATTGTGCAGATTCCGTCACTGATGCACTTTGGAGTGAAATTTGAGGCTTCCTCCTGTGTGGCAATCGGTATTCTTTTTGCTATCAACTCCATTCAGGCGATTGGCGATTATTCTGCAACAACTATAGGAGCAATGGACCGTACACCGAAAGATCAGGAACTTCAGAGCGGTATTGCCGCATATGGACTTTCTAATATTGTGGGAGCGCTGTTCGGCGGTCTTCCTACAGCCACATTCAGTCAGAACGTTGGAATTGTTACAACTACAAAGGTAATCAACAGATGGGTATTGGGACTGGCGGCTCTGCTTCTTGGAACAGCGGGAATTGTTCCTAAATTTTCTGCGATTCTTACCACAATTCCGCAGTGTGTACTGGGCGGCGCTACTGTATCTGTTTTTGCATCGATTGCGATGACAGGTATGAAATTGGTTTCTTCTGCGGAGATGGATTACCGCAACTCTTCGATAGTGGGACTTGCAGCAGCTCTTGGAATGGGCGTGTCTCAGGCTACAGCAGCCCTTGCTACATTTCCAGCATGGGTAACAACTATTTTTGGCAAATCTCCGGTGGTTCTGGCAACAATTATTGCAGTTCTTCTCAATATTATCCTTCCGAAATCACGGGATGAAAAAAGGGAAGAGGCAAAAAAAAAGAAACAGATAAAAAAGAAACTGGAAGAAGACCATAAAGAATTTGGAAATTAAAAACCTCCCCGGTATTCGGGGAGGCGTTACAGCAAAGCTTCCTATTCAGAGGGAGCTTTTTATTATTTACGGTAAACGAAGGCAGGAAGACCGTCCGCACCCATCGGAACATCTGCAATTCCCTGGATCAGAGGGCGGGCGTAGGAGATGAACTCGTCTGTTACATCGGAGCCGTCTTCGGAAATCCATTCCAATGGAACTGTTTTTTCTTCATTGCAGATGAGATTGACATCTTCAAGACCGCATTCCATCTTATAATTACCATTCTCATCTTCTGTGCGGATAAAAGAGACCATCTTTCCGGTTACACCGCTAAGAGCAGCTTTTACACCGAAAACTCCGGCTGCAACAGCTTCATCCCTGTCTGTGGCAGAAAGCATGGAAGCAGAGCAGCGCTGGCTGACATTGAGCTCAACAGAACGCGCCTTAACGCCAAGTCGGTTACGGACAAGATTCTCAAGATATTTGCCGCAGCCTGCGAGCATTTTGTGACCGAAACTATCAGTACCTACAGAATTGTCATATTCGCAGATAAAAGTGCCGTCTGCATCGTGGATGCCCTCGGAGACACAGACAATGACATTGCAGTTTTTCTCAAAGGCTGCTTCCACTTTGGCAAGGAAAGCTTCCTGGTCAAAGGCTGTTTCCGGAAGGTAGATGAGAAGAGGATTGTCTCCGGTATATTTGCGCGCAAGGGCAGCGGCGGCGGTAAGCCATCCTGCGTGACGCCCCATAATCTCAACGATCGTTACAGATTTCTTTTCGTAAACATTGGCGTCCAGAGTGATTTCGCGGACAGTGGAGGCAACGTATTTCGCAGCGCTTCCGAAGCCCGGAGTATGGTCTGTGTGTACAAGGTCATTGTCAATGGTCTTTGGCTCTCCGATGACGCGGATATCGCTGCCGATTTTCTCCGCATAGCGGGAAAGCTTGCTGACTGTATCCATAGAATCATTTCCGCCGATATAGAAGAACCAGCCGATGTTCATTTCTTCAAATTTCTTAAAGAGTTCCGGATAAACAGGATCTTCCAGAGATTCCGGAAGCTTATAGCGGCAGGAACCAAGGTATGCGCCCGGAGTATGCTTCAGATAAGAAAGCTTTTCACCGGGAAGAGCCTCCTGGAAATCAAGAACGGTTCCATTTAAAAATCCTTCGATACCATTTATCATACCGTAAACATGTCCGATTTCCTCAGGGTGGTTGAACCCCTCAGAGACAACTCCGTAAAGGCTGCTGTTAATGACTGCAGTAGGACCGCCGGACTGACCGACGATCAGATTTTTAACTGACATATAAAAATACCTCCTGGTGTTATGATTCATAAAAATTTTTTCTGACAATATTATACCAGAGAAATGTAAAAAAAGATATTCAAGAAAACTATTTCGAAAAAAATCTAAATAGATATTGATTTTTGCAGGGGAAAATGCTACTATCTATTTAGAAATATTTCTAAATACTATTAAAACAGGAGGTGAGGTCAGGATGGGATTTCAGGAAACCTTTAAAGCACTTGCAGATCCGGTGCGAAGGGAAATTCTGATTATGCTGAAAGAAGGAAGGATGTCCGCAGGTGAGATTGCAGGGCGGTTTGATATGACACAGGCTACGATTTCCTATCATCTGGCACAGTTAAAGAAAGCGAATCTGATTTATGAGACGAAATATAAAAACTTTGTGTATTACGATGTAAATGTATCTGTATTTGAGGAAATCATGCTTTGGATGAAGCAATTTGGAGGAAAAAAAGATGAGAAAGCATAAAACAATGATTATTACAACATTAATCTGTCTGATTCCTATGATAGTGGCAGCGCTTGTTTATGACCGGCTTCCGGAGCAGATGGTAACGCACTGGGGGAATGACGGACCGAACGGATATTCACCGAAAGCTTTTGCCTGTTTCGGACTCCCCGGAATTATGGTGGGACTGAACCTGCTCGTATATTTTATGATGGAAAATGACCCGAAAAGGAAAAATTATTCACACACCCTTCGTAAACTGATAGTATATGTAATTCCTGTTATGACGCTTGTAACTTCAGCAGTTACCATTGGCACAGGACTTGGTGTTACCTTTCAGGTAAATCTTATTATGCCGGTTCTTGTCGGTATTATTTTAATTATTATCGGAAATTATCTTCCGAAATGTAAACAGAATTATACAATAGGAATCAAATGTCCCTGGACGCTGAACAGCGAGGAAAACTGGAATAAAACGCATCATCTCGGCGGATATCTGACGATTATTGCAGGAATTCTTATGATGTTCGGCGGACTGTCGGATGTGACGCAGGTATTAGCCTTTGTGGGGGTTATTGCAGCGGCGCTTATCCCGTTTGGATATTCTTTCTGGCTTTATAAAAAAGGAATCTGAAAAATCAATAGAAAATGGCAAAGGCGGAAACATAAAATTCAGCCTTTGCCATTTTTTCGTGCAGCAAACGTAACAGCCATAATACAAAAAACGCCTCAGAATCAATTATAATGGAAGAAATATAAGGTTGCAGGAATGCAGCGGTGGAATTATAATAAAACGTATAAAACAAGGAGGATGCTTATGGCAAAAAAGACGGGAAAAAAGAACAGAGCAGGCGATATTTTGCTCACTGTGATTCTGGTGGCTGCAATTGGTGTGTTTATTTATGCTGCCTATAACCTGTATCATATCTATACAGAATACAAGAAGGGAACGGATGAGTACAACCAGATTGCTCAGATGGCGGTGACAGAGCGGGAGCCGGATAAAGATGGCGTGGACATGGTAGAGGGAGAAAGCCTGAAAGCGCCTATGGATATAGACTTTGCGTCTTTAAAGAGCGTCAATGAGGATGTTATAGGATGGATTTATGTGGAGGCTCTGCCGGATATTAATTATCCGATTGTACAGGGGGAGGACAATGACACCTACCTTCATATGACGTACGAGGGCAATTACAATTTTGCCGGAACTATTTTTATGGATTATGAGAATAAAGACGACTTCAGTGACTGTAACACTCTGGTTTACGGACATAATATGAAGAACGGCTCCATGTTTGCCCAGCTTAAGAATTTTTCCAAAAACGATGAAACTTATAAAAAGAGTAAATATTTCTGGATTTTTACTCCGGAGAAAAATTACCGCTATGAAATTATTTCCGCATATACGACAGGGGCGTCCAGCGATACCTATACCCTGTTTAAAGGTCCGGGACAGGAATTTCACGAATATCTGGAAAAAATCGTCGGATATTCGGATATCAAAACAAGTGCGAAGGATATGAATATTCAGGATAAGATTGTTACGCTTTCCACCTGTACAGGAAATGAAGCGACACGCTATGTAGTGCAGGGACTCAGAGTGGATGAGGTTGATGTAAGAAAGACAAACTGATGGAAATAAGAGGGAGGTTTTTACATGGAAAAGGAAATCGAGAGACTTCAGGAACTGATTGACACGCATGACAATATCGTATTCTTTGGAGGGGCAGGTGTGTCTACAGAGAGCGGAATTCCGGATTTCCGCAGTGTGGACGGACTTTACAATCAGAAATATGATTATCCTCCGGAAACCATTTTAAGCCATACCTTTTTTATGAGAAATCCGGAGGAGTTTTATAAATTTTATCAGGACAAAATGCTCTGTGATACTGCGAAACCAAATGCCGCGCATCTGAAGCTGGCAGAGCTGGAGCGGGCAGGGAAACTTCGTGCAGTTATTACACAGAATATAGATAACCTTCACCAGATGGCAGGAAGCAGAAGAGTTCTGGAGCTTCACGGAAGCGTCCACAGAAATTACTGTATGAAGTGCGGGAAATTTTATGACTTTTCTTATATGAAAGCTGCATCAGGTGTTCCGCGCTGTGAATGCGGAGGCATCATTAAGCCGGATGTGGTACTTTATGAGGAAGGTCTTGACAATGATACAATTAATCAGTCTGTCCGCGCAATTTCTCAGGCGCAGGTACTGATTATCGGAGGCACTTCTCTGGCTGTATATCCGGCAGCAGGACTGATCGATTATTTTCAGGGAGAGCATCTGGTTGTGATTAATAAATCTCCCACACCGAGAGACAGGTATGCGGATCTGATGATTCAGGAACCTATCGGTCAGGTATTTTCAAAGATTGTAATAAGAGAAACGAAAGGAATTTGATTATGGGATTCGTCTATGAGGTAGGGGATATTGTAACATTAAAAAAAGGTCATCCCTGCGGCAGTAAGGAATGGGAAATTCTCCGTGTGGGTGCTGATTTTCGACTGAAATGTAAAGGGTGCGGTCATCAGATTATGGTTCCTCGTAAGATGGTGGAGAAAAATACAAAAAATCTAATAAAAAAGTAAAATAATACTTTACAGTACAGGAAATCTATGTTAGAATCATAAATCGTGATATATTTCATATCCTTGCTCTTTGACAGACAAAGGGCCAAAAGACCATAAGGAGGTAGAATAGCATGAATAAGTACGAGTTAGCATTAGTTGTGAGTGCTAAAGTTGAAGACGAAGTACGTGACGCAGTTGTTGAGAAAGCAAAAGGATACGTTACACGTTTCGGCGGCACAATCACAGAAGTTGAAGAATGGGGTAAGAAGAAATTAGCTTACGAAATTCAGAAAATGCATGAAGGCTTCTACTATTTCATTCAGTTTGAAGCAGACGCACAGTGTCCGGCAGAGCTGGAGAAACGTGTACGCATCATGGATAACGTATTAAGATACTTAGTTGTCAGAAAAGACGCTTAATCTTTATACAGAGAATTCAGAAAGCACCATTAAGAAACCCGTTCAGACATTTTGAGAAAATGAGGTACTGATTATGAACAAAGTCATTTTAATGGGACGCTTAACAAGAGATCCTGAGGTGAGATATTCCGCAGGAGAGAACGCATTGGCAATTGCCAGATTTACTCTGGCAGTAGACAGAAGATTCCGCCGCGACGGGGAGGCGACAGCAGACTTTATTAACTGTGTGTCCTTCGGACGAAGCGCAGAATTTGCAGAGAAATACTTCCGTCAGGGACTGAAAGTAGTCGTTTCCGGAAGAATCCAGACAGGCAGCTACACCAACCGTGATGGACAGAAGGTCTATACGACAGAGGTTGTAGTAGAGGAACAGGAATTCGCAGAGAGCAAGGCTGCAAGTGATAACTATACAGCGTCTCATCCGCGTACCAGCGCTCCGGCGCCATCTATGCCAAGTCCTGCAGCAGCCAGTGCAGACGGCTTCATGAATATTCCGGACGGAATTGACGAGGAGCTTCCGTTTATCTGACTTTTAAGGAAGGTAAACATTCAAACTGAAATATAAGAATAGGAGGAAAGCAATCATGGCTTACAATAGAGGCGAAAGACCAGACTCTCCAATGAAGAGAAGAGGCGGCCGCAGACGCAAAAAAGTTTGCGTTTTCTGTGGTAAAGAAAACAACGAGATCGACTACAAGGATGTAGCTAAATTAAGAAAATATGTTTCTGAAAGAGGTAAAATCCTTCCAAGAAGAATCACAGGAAACTGTGCAAAACATCAGAGAGCTCTTACAGTTGCTATTAAGAGAGCACGTCATATGGCTCTGATGCCATACATCCAGGACTAATGTCAATATACCGTCATCTGTAAAGATGGCGGTATCTTTTTTTGAAATTACTTTTTCTTTACTCTATGGTCAAATCAGAGGAAATCTGTTATAATAAAGGATAAGGATTGTCAAAACGTACCGGGCTTGGAAAGATACGGCGCGGAAGCAACGGCGTTCCTGAACGATAACTGTCAAATGAGTAAAGAACGGAAAGAAAAGTATGAATGATAAAGTGAAATTAAAAGGGCATATCAGATGGCTTACGCGCTGGCCGTTTTACCTGTCGGTGCTGCTGGTTATAGTCAATGTGATGATTTACCCGATCAGTGTAAAGGCAGGACTGCTTGTATCTGCCGGACTTCTTCTCTATATCGGGATGTCAGTTGGCTTTTGCGTGTGGAATAAGCCACGTATAATGAATGAATTGCTCGCTTTTGCAAATCAGTATGATACGCTGGAAAAGAGGATAATTGAAGAGCTTGCCATACCTTATGCAATTATGGATACCAGCGGCAAGATGATCTGGTCAAACAGGATTTTTGCCAGTTTGACAGGAAAGGATCAGTTCTACAAAAAAAATATCAGCACTGTTTTTCCGGATATCACTGCGGATAAGCTTCCTACATCGGGAGAGAAAAGCAGTACGGAAGTCAGCGCCAGATTTAATGACAGGATTTACCGGATTTCTATGCAGAAGGTAACGCTGGGAGAACTGGTAAGCAGCAGTGATATGCTGAAAATTGAGAACAGCAACATGAGCCTCATTGCCATGTATCTTTACGATGATACAGAATTAAAAGAATATATCCAGAAAAATGAGGATAATAAGATTGTTGTTGCCCTTGCTTATCTCGATAATTATGAGGAAGCGTTGGAAACGGTAGAAGATGTGCGCCGTTCCCTGCTCATCGCTCTTATAGACCGTAAAATTACCAAATATTTTTCCAATTTCGATGGTCTTGTTAAGAAATTGGAGAAAGATAAATATTTCCTGATCATGCGGCAGAGTTCTCTGGAGGCGCTGAAAGAGCAGCGTTTCCACATTCTTGATGAAGTCAAGACAGTTAATATCGGGAATGAAAATGCGGTTACTTTAAGTATCGGTATCGGAATCAATGCAGGCACATATATGCAATCTTACGAATATGCCCGTATTGCCATTGAGATGGCTCTTGGCCGCGGCGGCGATCAGGTAGTTATCAAGAACGGCAATAATATTACCTATTTCGGCGGAAAAGCCCAGCAGATGGAAAAGACGACCCGTGTAAAAGCAAGGGTTAAAGCACAGGCGCTCAAAGAGTTTATGAGTACCAAAGACCGTGTAGTTGTCATGGGACATAAAATTACAGATGTGGATGCTCTTGGAGCGGCTATTGGTATTTACCGCGCAGGCAAGACTCTGGGTAAGCCTGTTCATATTGTAGTGAATGACCCGACGACCTCCATCCGCCCTCTTATGGCGGGGTATATGGGAAATCCGGATTATGAGCCGTCCATGTTCGTAGACAGTGAGCAGGCGCGTAATCTGGTGGATAACAATACAGTTGTAGTTGTTGTGGATACCAACAAACCAAGCTATACAGAATGTCAGAATCTTCTGTACCTTACCAGAACAATCGTGGTTCTTGACCATCACAGAAGAGGAAATGAAGTCATTGATAATGCAGTGCTTTCCTATGTGGAGCCGTATGCATCCTCTACCTGTGAGATGGTAGCGGAAATCCTTCAGTATTTCTCAGACGATCTGAGACTCAGAAATATAGAAGCTGACTGCATATATGCGGGTATTATGATTGACACGAATAACTTTACCACAAGGGCGGGCGTGCGTACCTTTGAGGCGGCTGCTTTCCTGAGAAGAAGCGGCGCAGATGTGACCCGTGTGCGAAAGATGCTTCGTGATAATATTGATTCCTATAAAGCGAGGGCGGAAGCTGTACGTACAGCGGAAATTTATAATAATTATTTCGCTATTGCCAGATGTCCGAGTGAAGGACTGGAAAGCCCGACAGTTGTAGGAGCGCAGGCTGCAAATGAATTGCTGAATATCGCAGGAGTAAAAGCCTCATTTGTGCTTACTGAGTATAATAATGAAGTGTATATCAGCGCCAGAGCGATTGATGAAATTAATGTTCAGGTGATGATGGAGCGTATGGGTGGAGGCGGTCATATGAATATTGCAGGCGCCCAGGTGAAGGCTCCGGTGGAAGAAACAGAAAAAATGCTAAAAGAAGTCATTGACCAGTTTAATGAAAATTAGACTGTTATTTATGCACCGTATTGGCAAAGTTAATTGGATTTCCCCTGTTTAAAGGGGAAATTCTTTATACACAAAAATAGACAATCAGGAGGAGACCAAAATGAAAGTTATCTTACTTGAAGATGTAAAGTCCCTTGGAAAAAAGGGCGAGATTGTAAATGTCAGCGACGGTTATGCCAGAAATATGATTTTGCCTAAGAAACTGGGTCTGGAAGCAACACCGAAAAACTTAAATGATCTTAAGCTTCAGAAAGCGAACGAAGAAAAAGTGGCACAGGAAAATCTGGAGGCTGCTCAGGCGTTTGCCAAAGATCTCGAGACGAAAGAAATCATCCTGACTTTGAAGGTGGGAGAGGGTGGAAGAACCTTCGGTTCTGTTTCCACAAAGGAAATTTCAGAGGCAGCAAAGAAACAGCTTAATCTGGAACTGGATAAAAAGAAACTTCAGCTTCCGAATCCGATCAGAAATCTGGGAGTAACACAGGTTCCCGTACGTCTTCATCCGAAAGTAACAGGAAGCCTGAAAGTATGGGTGAAAGAAGCTCAGTAAATTCCGGAGGTACGAAATGGATGAAGCGCTGATTAAAAGAATCCTTCCTCACAGCATTGAGGCGGAACAGTCAGTTATCGGTTCTATGATTCTGGACAGAGATGCAATCCTTGTGGCATCGGAAATTCTTACCAGCGATGATTTTTATCAAAAACAGTATGGAATCATTTTTGATGCAATGGTGGAGCTGTGCAATGAAGGAAAACCTGTAGATCTGGTGACGCTGCAGAATCGTTTGAAGGAGAAAGAACTTCCGCCGGATATCAGCAGTATGGAGTATGTCCGGGATTTGATTTCGGCTGTTCCAACCTCCGCAAATGTAAAGTATTATGCAAATATTGTCAGTGAAAAGGCAGTCTTGCGTCGTCTGATCAAGACAAATGAAGAGATAGCCAACAACTGCTATCTGGAGAAAGAAAGTACCCAGATGATCCTGGAAGAGGCTGAAAAAAAGCTTTTTAATATTTTGCAGCGAAGAAATTCAGAAGAGTATGTACCTATTCAGCAAGTCGTTTTAAATGCTATTAATAATATTGAAAAGGCGTCTAAACTGAAAGGCTCTGTCACAGGAATTCCCACAGGATTTGTGGATCTGGACTACAAGACATCCGGGATGCACCCTTCAGATCTTGTACTTATTGCGGCTCGACCATCTATGGGAAAAACAGCTTTTGTTCTGAATATTGCGCAATATATGGCGTTCAGAAAGGATGTAACAGTGGCGATATTCAGTCTGGAAATGTCAAAGGAACAGCTTGTAAACCGACTTCTTGCCATGGAGTCCCATGTGGATTCCCAGAATATGAGAACCGGTAATCTGAAAGATGAGGACTGGACAAAGCTGGTGGAAGGGGCGGATATCATTGGCCGTTCCAATCTGATCATTGATGATACACCTGGTATTTCCATCAGTGAAATGCGTTCCAAATGCAGGAAATATAAGTTGGAGCATAATCTTGGTATTGTTATGATTGACTACTTGCAGTTGATGAGTGGTAGTGGAAAAAGTGATTCAAGACAGCAGGAAATTTCTGATATTTCCCGTTCTCTTAAAGCTCTTGCAAGAGAGCTGGGAGTCCCGGTTATTGCATTGTCCCAGTTGAGCCGTGCGGTGGAACAGCGTCCTGACCACAGACCCATGCTTTCGGATCTTCGAGAATCCGGAGCCATTGAGCAGGATGCGGATGTGGTAATGTTTATTTATCGCGATGACTATTATCATAAAGATACAGAGAAAAAAGATATAGCGGAAATTATCATAGCCAAACAGAGAAACGGCCCGATTGGTACGGTGGAGCTGGTATGGCTGCCGAGATATACGCAGTTTGTAAATATGAAGAAATAAGAATAAACAGGGAATTTGAAAGAAGTTGATGTCGTGTTATGTCAACTTCTTTTTCTTGCTTTTTTTGTTCTTCAATTTTATAATAAACATGATAAGGAGGGGTGGTATGGATAAACGATATACAGTTACCCAGGCGTCCGAAATGTTGAAAGTGAAGTCCTATGTCCTCAGATACTGGGAGGAGGAGCTGGAACTTCGTATTAGAAGAAATGAGCAGGGACACCGCTACTACACCGACTATGATATAAGGCTTTTTGCCAATATTAAAGAACTGAAGAACAGAGGGCTGCAGCTTCGCGCTATTAAGGAATTGATTCCCCGGATTTCCCGTACAGTGCCGGGGAGCGCAGAGAGTAAAATTCGACTTCTTCCGGGAGTTTCCCAGACAGTGGAAGAACCTGATCCGGATGAGCGAAGGATGTTGGAATTTCAGCAAATTCTGGAACGGCTTATCGCGCAGGAAATCCAGATGAAGCGGGATGGGGAAATGCGCTGCAGAGATTTGGATGCAGCCATCAGAAGACAGCAGCTTGCGCGTCGGGAAGCAGCTGCTGCTGGAACAAAAAAGAGCCGCTCCCGATAAAGGGAACGGCTCTTGAGTGTATGTCAGGTGAATTATTCTCCTGCTACGATAGCTTCTGTTGGGCAAACCTCTGCGCAAGTTCCGCAGTCTACACAAGCGTCAGCGTCGATTACGTAATGCTCATCGCCCTGAGAAATAGCTTCGTTTGGGCACTCGCTTTCGCAAGTTCCACAGCTTACACATTCGTCAGTAATTACATATGCCATAGTTATTATCCTCCTTTTAATCTTTTGTTCCCACGTCGGGAATCTAACCCTATTCTAATATATATATCAAAGGATTACAAGTATTAATTTCAACACAAAAACAAAAGGTTGCCTGCGGAGGTTTTTGGGGGTATAATAACAGCAGTGGTACGAGATGTCTGCCACAGTGAAAATATAAAGGAGGAAAACCTATTATGACAGTTACAAAGGAAATGCAGATCGGTCAGCTTCTGCAGGCAGATCCAAACATTGCAGTAATCCTTATGAGAGCAGGTATGCACTGCATTGGCTGCCCTTCATCCCAGATGGAATCTCTGGAAGAAGCAGCTATGGTTCACGGCATGGACGTAGATGTTCTTGTTCAGCAGATCAATGACTTTCTTAATGCATAATCATTATAAATGACAGTATAAAAAGACCGCATCTGCAACAGATGCGGTCTTTTACAAATCATATTAAATCTGGACCAGAGTCTGGAGGGCATTTTTCGAAATGATTTCTCCATGTTCTTTTAGATAAGCTTCTGAGGAAGCGGTAAAGCCTTTGCCGTAACCGTACTCGGAAAGGATATTGCAGACTTTATTAAATTCTTCCGGAGCAGAGCCGGACTGGCAGAGAACAAGTTTGTAGTTGTCCTGATATTTGTAAAGAGTATTATCGCCGTTGAAATAGCTGTTTAGTCCGTGAGCGGCAGCAATCACATCGTCCAGGGTATCGAATTCAAAGAGGCGTATGAGATCTACAGAGACAGAAGTTTCCGGCTCTTCTTTGTCTTCTGGAGTGCTGTCCTTTTCTTTGGATTTCTTCGGAAGGCTCTGAAGTTTGGCTTCACAGAGCTTCTGGAAAATATCAATAATATTGTCCGCTCCGTCAAAGTGCAGAGAATCTGCGGCGTCACCTCCACGGAAAGGTGCAAATTTGGAAAAGCGAGTATCAAGCTCCTCGGGATCTTCAACTTTGGTGACAATGAGAATGATGCTCTCTGCGTTTACCGGAATAGCCTCGATCATCAACGGAATATTGTCCGCTTCGAAACCAAACTGCAGCGCAGCCTGCTCCATCATGTCACGGAAGAGTTTTTTTGCCTTTTCTGTGCCGTAGGCGAGTTCGCTGATTCGAATCTGGTGGCTTTCAAGATCCTCTTTTGTTAAAGTACAGCGAATCTGATTTTCATTTATTTTCTCTATTTTCATATTATCACATCCTGTTAATTATCATAAAAAAGGTTATTGTTATTCTATATTATATAACACAAGTGTGTACGATGTAAAGGAAATCAATTTACCTAATTATAAAATATTTGGAAATAAAATCGTAAATTTTTATCAAATTGCTGAAAACGCTTGCAAGACAAGAAAGATAAAGTATAATAAAGATAGAAAAAAGAATGTGACCTGCGGTTTTTAGTGTGAAACCCGGTTAATAAACAGTTAAAATATCAATTCTACGATTCATCACAATGTCATTGCAGGAGTCATGCAGCGTTCCTGCTGCGCAATGTACATACCATTTCCCTAAGATAAAGAAACTGCAGGATCTATGTATTTTTTCTTCATCCTATGGTGTTTTCTGAAACAGCAGTCATGGAGCGTTTCGGAGCGAACATGCCTTAATGAAAGGAGGGAGAATGAAGGTATATTGCTGCTTTAAATGAAGCAAAAAGCAATGAAGTATATCACGAAAAGTCTGAAAAAGACACAGTCATAAGAGAAAAAGGCTGTCCGGAATTACTGTCAATGGTTCCTGTAACCCATAATGCCCCGGGCAGCCTTATAAAATTTTTATAAACCGGATATTTTATTGATGCAATCTGCCAAAAGTATGTTATACTAAGAGAGATTCATTTTAACGGGAAAGTGTAAACATTCCTGAATAGAAACGAGACTTTACCGAAAGGAAGAAGAACATGAATAAAAAACATATGCCGGTCGTGGTTGTCTGTGCGTTGATTTTGGTTCTTGCCGTGATTGGCGGAGGAGCTCATCTGATCAACAGATATCTTCCCACGAAGAAGCAGATGGATTTAAACGAATACTATGGGCAACTGGCAGAAGATGAAGCGGCGATTGTATTGGGAACAGAAAAAATGGAAGAGAGAGGGCTTGTGTCCGGAGAAGATTTTTATCTTCCGATTTCTCTTGTAAATCAGTATTTGAATCAGAGATTTTATTGGGACAGCGAAGGGCTGCGTGTGCTGTATGCAACTCCGTCACAGCTGACAGAAGAACCGGCACAGTCAGAAGGCGGCGGTTCTGTATGGATAAAGAATGATAAGATTTATCTGAATGTTTCTTATATTAAGCAGTATACAGATATGGATGTATATGTATATACTGAGCCAAACCGTATTGCAGTTCAGTATGACTTCAGTGATGTTAATACTGTAACTGTTAAGAAAGATACATATCTGCGTTACAGAGGTGGAATCAAGTCTGAGGTTCTTGCAAAGGTTCAAAAAGGAACTGTTTTGCGTCTGATGGAAGAGATGGAGAACTGGGTACAGGTTGCATCTCCGGACGGATATATCGGCTATGTGGAGAAGAAGCGTGTAGGCGAGCCTTCCAGAATCGATTTTGACAGAGCGTTTGAGAGAGAAGAATATACGTATCTTACAATGGATGAGCCTGTCAATATGGTATGGCATCAGGTAACTACTATGGAAGCCAATGCTTATCTCGGAGAGGCGACTGCCAATATGACAGGAGTAAATGTGATTTCTCCGACATGGTTTTCCATTACAGACAATGATGGCAGTATTATGAATATTGCAAGCTCCGACTATGTGGCGCAGGCTCATGGGATGGGGCTGAAGGTGTGGGGATTGGTAGACAATTTCAGTGAGAACATCAGCACTATGGAAACCCTGTCCAGAACAAGCTCAAGACAGAATCTGGTGAATAATCTGATTCAGGCGGCGCTTGCAGTGGGACTTGACGGTATCAATATTGATTTCGAATACTTAAGCGAGGATGTGGGAATCCATTTCCTTCAGTTTCTGAGAGAAATGTCTATTGAATGTCACAAGAATAATCTTGTACTTTCTGTAGACAATCCGGTTCCTGAGGACTTTACCAGTCATTACGACCGTGCAGAGCAGGGACGTGTGGTGGATTATGTAATCATTATGGGATATGACGAGCATTATGTCGGTTCCGAAAAAGCCGGTTCAGTGGCGTCTCTTCCGTGGGTGGAAAAGGGAATCCAGGATACACTTGAGGAGGTTCCCCCTCAGAGAGTAATCAATGCAGTTCCGTTCTATACCAGATTATGGAAGGTCGTTGCAGGAACACTTTCCAGTGAAGCAATCGGAATGGATACCGCACAGAATGCGCTTGCAGAAAACCAGGCAGAAATCTACTGGGATAAGACGACAGGACAGAATTACGGCTCCTATGAAAAAGATGGAGCATCTTATGAAATCTGGCTGGAAGACGGAGAATCTCTGGCTGCGAAAGTACAGCTTGCCAAGAAGTATGAGCTTGCAGGTGTGGCTGCATGGAAGCTGGGATTTGAGAACAGCAGTATCTGGCAGGTAATCAGTGACAATCTGAAATAGAAAATTAGAAACTGAAAAAGTAAACGGTATTTTATGCTAAAAACACTCCCGTGGACATATATTTAATTGAATATGCCAGGGGGTGTTTTTATATGAAAAAGTATGTGATGGAGCTGTCAATGACGTGTCTCCTTCTGGTCAGTTTTTATTTTCTGTCCAGGGAAGCCGCGGTTGTCTCCAGAGAAATCCGGCAGGAAAATAAAGTGATTCTTATAGATCCGGGACATGGAGGAATGGATCCCGGAATGATAGGAATAGGCAATCTTGAAGAAAAAGGAATAAATCTTTCAATTGCAATGCTGATCAGGGATGACCTTGAAAAAAGGGGATTCAGAGTTGTAATGACCAGAACAGGGGATGAGGGACTTTATGAGGAAGACTGCGCAAACAAAAAAGCGCAGGATATGCAGAGACGGATCGCTCTTATCAGGGAAAAATCCCCGGTTCTTTCTGTGAGTATTCATCAGAACAGCTATCAGGATTCCTCTGTGAAAGGACCGCAGGTCTTTTATTATGAGGGTTCGGCAGAAGGGCGGGAGCTGGCAGAAAGCATTCAGAAGAAATTAAATGAGGAACTTGATGTGCAAAGACCCCGGATGGCCAAGGGAAATACAAGCTATTACCTTCTGAAGAGAAGCCCGGGAATACTGGCTATTGTGGAGTGTGGTTTTCTCACAAATCCGGAGGAGGCGGCAAAGCTTAAGACTGAGTCGTATCAGAAAAAAGCGGCGCAGGCAGTTTCAGAAGGGATTTGTGAATACATAGAAAAAAATAAGTAGTTATTTAGGATGGGGCTTTTAAAGAACGGATTCTTTTGGTATACTGAACGAAGAGAAAGTGGGAAAATATATGTTGGGAATGATTTACCTGATTTTTTCAGGAATACTTGGATATGAAATACTGACGGGACTTCTGTCTCATCCGAAAAAGGAGCAGACAGTACAGGGGATAAATCAGATATGGTTTCTGATTCCTGCATCCTTTGGTCTGGGAACGCTGATGCTTACCTGGACAGTGTATGTAGCATCCTGGTTTGCAAGCGTTTGCACAGGCACGCAAAATCCTCTTTTTTACGGGAATCTTGCAGGATTTATGGTCAGTATTGCAGCGACATACCTGTATCTGCGAGCCGGACGCAAGGGAAATACAGCGAATACATACAGAATTACGCAAATGGTAATGAACAGGAAAACTCTTAAGAAAGAAGTAATTTATTTCGGGATTCTCTTTGTCTGCATTTCCTACATGATGTTTTATGTATTTAACATACATGGCGGAAGGATATATTCCGGTTTTACAGTTTATGGGGATTATGCGCCCCACACTGCAATGATGCGTTCCTTTTCACTGGGGAATAATTTTCCTACCCAGTACCCGCATTTTGGAGGAGCAGATGTGAAATATCACTTCATGTTCCAATTTCTTTCCGGAAACCTGGAATATCTGGGGCTTCCTTTGGACTGGGCGTATAATGTTCCAAGCATTCTTTCTCTGGTGGGCTTTCTTATGCTGCTGTATCTGCTTGCAGTGCGGATCACAGGCAAAACAGCCTGCGGAATCCTTACGGGAATATTCTTTTTCTTCAGAAGCGGAGCCGCATTTTTTGTTTTTGTTCTGGAGCATATGAAAGCAGGAAATTTGGCGGAGGCTTTTGCCGAAAATACGTCGTTTATCGGTTATACCCTCAATGAAAACTGGGGGCTTTGGAATTTCAATGTGTACCTGAATCAAAGACATCTGGCATTTGGGCTTCTTGTGGTTTCAGTGGCAATCTGGATTTATATGGACGCTCTGGAGGCAGGACTTGACCATAAAGAAAAGGGACTTGTGTGGCTGAAGGACAGACTGCTTGGCAGAAGTGCATGGAAGAGCAGAAATCTGGAAACTGCGCTTGTTCTGGGCATGATTCTGGGACTTCTGGCATTCTGGAACGGAGCTGCCTTAATCGGAGGTCTTCTGATTCTTATGGGATTCGGGATTTTTTCGGATGGAAAGTTGGATTATGCGGTGACTGCAGCTGCAGCGGTGTTTTTCTCTGTGCTTCAGTCCCGGATTTTTATCAGCGGTCAGGCGATGAGCCCGAAGATCCAGTTTGGTTTCCTCGCAGAAGAAAAAACTCTGTGGGGAGTGATTATATATTTGTTTTTTATGAGCGGTGTCTTTTTTCTGGGACTTGCGGTGCTTGCCTGTTTCCTGAAAAGGAAGGGAAGAGCGATTCTTCTGAGCTTCTTGTTCCCGGCAGTGTTTGCATTTGTTTTTTCCCTGACACCGGATATTAATGTAAATCATAAGTATATTATGATTTCTTATGCATTTCTCGCCATGTTCTGGTCAGATGCTGTGTGCAGGCTGTCCGGCAAAGGGATAACAGGGAAAATCACGGCTGTGCTTCTTTCCATTTGTCTTACTGTGACGGGAATTTATGACTTTGCCATCATCTTGAGGGGAAATGGCCCCGGACGGAGGGTGAGCGTGAAGGCAGAAAGTGGGGTTACCGACTGGCTGTCGGAGAACCTGGGGAAGAACGATCTGCTGCTCACCCCCCAATATAGTATGAATGAGGTTACCATGTCCGGAGTTATGATGTACTGCGGATGGCCTTATTACGCCTGGTCTGCAGGATATGATACCAATTACCGGGCAGCGCAGGCAGTAACCGTTTACACCACAGCGGACAGGCAAGAGCTTAAAGAAACTGTGGAAAAAGAGCGTATCACATACATTCTTTTTGAGGAAGGAATGGAGTTCGAACAGAGGGAATGCAGGGAGGATGTAATCCGAAGCGTATACCCGGAGGTGTTTGAATCGGAGGATAGGAGAATCAGAATTTATGAAACAACGGATAAAGAAAGTAATACCGGAAATACTGCTGACAGCAGCGCTTCTGGCTCTGTCGGCATTTCTGCTGAAAAGTGATGTGTGGGCATTTTGGACCTGGTGGCTTCTGGCTTTTGTGATGGGGCTTATGACAATGCCCCTGACAGGATGGCTGTTTCGGGGATTTTCGGACAAGGGATGGGTGTTTTCCAAGGTACTTGCCATTGCGCTTACCGGTTTTCTTACGTGGTTTCTGGTAGCTGTGAAGCTTTTGCCGTTTACGACAGTGACCTGCGTGGGCGTTGTGACCCTTGTGTGCGCAGCAGGCGGTCTGGCGCTTCATAGGCATCAGGAAAAAAAGGGCTTTGAATGTATGCCCTTTGACCATGGGAGACTGATATTCTGGGAAGAAGTGCTGTTTTTTGTCTTCTTTCTTTTATGGACTTATCTTGCCGGATTTCATCCGGCTGCGGACTTTCGTACAGAGAAATTCATGGATTATGGATTTATGGAGGCAATGATGCGAAGCAGTGTGCTTCCGGCGAGAGACCTGTGGTATTCGGAAGGAACCATCAACTATTATTACGGAGGACAGTATTTCGCAGTTTTCCTGTCAAAGCTTTCAGGATGCAAGGTGGAAATCACCTATAATCTTATGCGTACCTTTGTGGCGGGACTTGCCTTTGTAATGCCGTTTTCCCTTGTTTACCAGATGGCATCTGACCGGTTGAAGCATTCTCTTACAGGCAAAAAAAAGTGGATTCCCGCTGTTTCAGGAATTACAGCGGGATTTGCAGTTTCCATTGCAGGAAATATGCATTATGTGATTTACAGTAAGATTCTTCCGTGGATCCAGAAGTGGAAGGGAGAGGAAGTTTCGGGATACTGGTTTCCCAATGCAACCCGCTATATCGGGCATAATCCGGATGTTCCGGACAAGACAATCCATGAATTTCCCTGCTATTCCTTTGTGCTTGGGGATCTTCATGCCCATGTTGTGAACATTATTTTTGTACTTCTGATTACAGGCATTCTTTATGCATGGATGCGAAATGTGCTTTCGGAAAGAGGAGAAGAGGAAGACTTTTCAGGAAAAAGTTTTTGGAAGAGACAGCTTCTCTGTCCCCATATCCTTCTTGCAGCCATGTTCCTTGGAATGTTCCAGTGGTCAAATTTCTGGGATTTTGTGATTTATTTTGTGGTAACCGGAGGCGTTGTGCTCTTTGCAAATATCATTCAGTTTAAAGGAAAGGTCAGAACGATTCTGGCTGTGACTGCAGCGCAGGCTGTGGAGGTTATCCTTGTGGCATATACTGTGATTCTTCCTTTTAATCTGAAATTTGAGACAATGTTTCAGGGAATAGGAATCGCCCAGCACCATTCCAGATTTTATCAACTTCTGGTTTTGTGGGGGCTTCCGGGAATTCTTTCGATTCTGTTTATTGTTTCTGTTTTGTGGGAAAAACTCAGAGAGAAAGAAAACAGAAGCCTCTATAAAGTGATGAGTGCAATAGAAATACCGGATCTTTTTGCAGTTATCATGGGACTTTGCGCGATCGGGCTTGTGCTCATTCCGGAGCTTGTCTATGTCCGTGACATTTACGAAAACGGAAATGCAAGGGCAAATACCATGTTTAAACTGACATATCAGGCATATATCTTGTTTGGAATGACTATGGGATATGGGATTTACAGGCTGCTTGCAGTAACGAAGTCGAAAATCCTGAAGCTGTCGGCTGGAATTGCGCTGGCGCTTCTTTGCTGGACTCTTGGATATTTTGGCAACAGTGTTCGCGCATGGTTCGGGAATGTGCAAAATCCGGCGGATTATCAGGGACTGAACGCAACCGCTTTTCTGGAAACAGACTTTCCTCAGGATGCGTCCGCTATCCGCTGGCTGAAAGCAAATATCGAAGGTTCTCCGGTAGTTCTAGAGGCAAATGGAGACAGCTATACAGGGTATGAGCGTGTGTCTGCAATGACAGGGCTTCCCACAGTTCTTGGCTGGTATGTTCACGAATGGCTATGGAGGAACGATACCGGAGATCTGAATCAGAAGAGCGCAGATATTCAGAGTATTTACACTTCTTCAGATGAAGCTCTGGTAAAGTTTTTGATTGATAAATATGAGATTTCCTATATTGTAGTGGGCTCCAGGGAATTTGAAAAATATGGGGACAGACTCAACGAAGAGCTGCTTTTGGAAATAGGTGAAAAGGTGTTCCAGTCCGGGAATTCTTCCACATATATTCTGAAGGTAGATTAAGGCGTATAAACGCAGAATGGACAGATGAATAAAAATCGTGTAAAATAAGGACGATTTAAAAGAACAGATTATACAATAGAAAGCAGGATGGAAATGAAAGCAGAAGTTGTATCCATGACAACGGAAAAACCGGATATGGAAGCTATAAGACGCGGAGGGGAAATCCTGAAAAACGGAGGGCTTGTCGCCTTTCCTACAGAAACAGTCTACGGACTTGGAGGGAATGCGCTGGATTCCCAGGCATCTATGAAAATATATGCGGCAAAGGGACGTCCTTCGGATAATCCCCTGATCGTACATATTGCCAGAATGGACGCTCTTGCTCCCATCGTAAAAGAGATTCCCCCGAAGGCGAAGCTTCTGGCAGAAAAATACTGGCCGGGACCTCTGACTATGATTCTTCCTAAGGCAGAAATCGTGCCTCCTGAAACAACAGGAGGGCTTGACAGTGTGGCTGTGCGTTTTCCAAGTGACAGAATCGCACAGGAACTGATTCTGGCAGCAGGAGGCTATGTGGCTGCTCCAAGTGCCAATACATCAGGAAGGCCAAGTCCAACTACTGCTCAGCATGTGGAAGAGGATTTAGGCGGCGCTATTGACATGATTATTGACGGCGGTCAGGTGGGAATCGGTCTGGAATCCACGATTGTGGATTTTACAGAGGAAATTCCGGTGGTATTAAGACCCGGATATATTTCTCTGGAAATGCTTCAGGAGCTTCTGGGCGATGTAAAAATGGATAAGGGGCTTCTGATCACAGACAGCAGTGTGCGGCCAAAAGCTCCGGGAATGAAATATCGACATTATGCGCCCAGGGCAGATTTGGCTATTGTGGAAGGAGAAACAGAGTCGGTAATCCGAAAAATCACAGCTCTTGTAAAAGCGGCGGAAGCCGAAGGAAAAAAAGTCGGAATTATTGCAACAGATGAAACAATGGGCAGATATCCGAAAACCTGTATCATCAAGAGTATTGGTAGTCGTGAGGAGGAAGAGACGATTGCACATCACTTATACGAAGTTCTTCGTGAATTTGACGAGGGAGATGCAAAGGTGATTTATTCTGAAGCCTTTTATACGCCGCGGATGGGACAGGCGATTATGAACCGGCTTTTGAAAGCAGCAGGCCATAAAAGGATTCAGGCAGAATAAAATTATTTCAGACAAAAACAGAAGACAACAGTAGGAGGAAAAGAAATGATAGCATTAGGATGTGACCACGGCGGTTATGAACTGAAACAGGAAATCAAGAAGTATTTGGATGAAAAGGGAATCGAATATAAGGATTTCGGCTGTGACAGTACAGCGGCTGTAGATTACCCGGTTTATGCGAAAAAAGTAGCGAAGGCAATTCAGAGCGGAGAATGTGAAAAGGGAATTCTGATCTGCGGAACAGGAATCGGTATCTCTATCACTGCAAATAAATTTAAAGGAATTCGCGCAGCTCTCTGTACAGATTGCTTTTGTGCAGAGGCTACACGACTTCACAATGACGCAAACGTTCTTGCGCTGGGAGGAAGAGTAGTAGGACCGGGACTGGCTGTGAAAATTGTGGAAACATTCCTGAATACACCGTTTTCCGGAGATGAAAGACACGCAAGAAGAATCGCACAGATAGAGGAATAAAAGAGCCGGGGAGGTATTGTTATGGGGGACAATGATCACAAAAGAGACGGGTATCTGTCCTGGGATGAATATTTCATGGGAGTAGCCATGCTTTCCGGCATGCGTTCCAAGGATCCGCATTCACAGGTGGGAGCCTGTATTGTGAGTCAGGACAATAAAATTCTTTCAATGGGATATAACGGATTTCCCATGGGGTGTTCCGATGATAAATTTCCATGGGCAAGGGAGGGGGATCCTCTCGATACGAAATATCTCTATGTTACGCACAGCGAATTGAATGCGATACTGAATTACCGGGGCGGAAGTCTGGAGGGGGCAAAGCTGTATGTGTCCCTTTTTCCGTGTAATGAATGTGCAAAAGCCATCATTCAGGCCGGTATCAAGACAATTGTTTACGACTGTGACAAGTATGCAGATACCCCGTCTGTTATCGCATCTAAACGTATGCTGGATGCAGCGGGAGTGAGATATTACAAATACAACCGAACAGGAAGAGAAATCAGTTTTACCGTATAAAAGGGGTTGACACCTTCAGGGGTTTCGCATAAAATAGTGAAGGAATCATAAAGAAATTATGGCGTTGAAGAGAATAGTACATGAGGAGCAATCCCAGAGAGAAGTCCCGGTCTGCACAGGCAGCGGTGGTGTGAGGACTTTGTGCGTGAATCATGGAACCGGCCTCGGAGCCCCGTGCAACTGAAGTACGGCGCAATTCCGGCGTTACAGGAAATAGAGAGAGCAGCGTATATTCAATACAATGCTAATTAGGGTGGTACCGCCGAAGCCTTTCGGTCCCTTGACAGGGATGGAAGGCTTCTTTTTTGTTCATATAAGTCCCGTCCCGTGAAATGCAAAAATAAAATCAAAAAAGGAGAAAAGATATGGCAAACAACAAAAAGCTTGTGGAAGCTATTACTTCCATGGAAGACGATTTCGCCCAGTGGTATACAGATGTTGTAAAAAAAGCAGAACTCTGTGATTACACAAGCGTAAAGGGATGTATGGTAATCAAACCGGCAGGTTATGCAATCTGGGAGAATATCCAGAATGAGCTTGACAGAAGATTCAAGGAGACAGGAGTACAGAATGTATATATGCCAATGTTTATTCCGGAATCTCTTCTTGAAAAAGAAAAAGATCATGTAGAAGGATTTGCTCCGGAAGTAGCATGGGTTACACATGGAGGATTAGAACCGCTTCAGGAGCGTCTCTGTGTACGTCCGACTTCTGAGACTCTGTTCTGTGATTTTTATCAGAAAGAAATTCAGTCTCACAGAGATTTGCCAAAAGTATACAATCAGTGGTGTTCCGTAGTACGTTGGGAAAAGACAACCCGTCCGTTCCTTCGTTCCCGTGAATTTCTGTGGCAGGAAGGGCATACTGCTCATGCAACAGCAGAAGAAGCAGAAGAGAGAACAATTCAGATGCTGAATGTTTATGCGGATTTCTGTGAAGAAGTTCTTGCTATTCCGGTTGTAAAAGGCCAGAAAACAGACAAGGAGAAATTTGCAGGAGCTGAGGCTACTTATACAATCGAGTCTCTGATGCACGACGGTAAAGCGCTTCAGTCAGGAACAAGCCATAACTTCGGCGATGGATTTGCCAGAGCTTTCGGCATCCAGTATACAGATAAAAACAACCAGTTACAGTACGTACACCAGACTTCATGGGGTATGACAACACGTATGATCGGCGCTATTATCATGGTACACGGCGACAACAGCGGACTTGTTCTGCCTCCGAGAATCGCTCCTGTTCAGGCTGTTATCATCCCGATTCAGCAGAGAAAAGAAGGCGTTCTTGAGAAAGCAGACGAAATGTTTGCAGAATTAAAGAAAGCCGGATTCCGCGTAAAAGTGGATGATACAGACAAGAGTCCGGGATTCAAATTCGCAGAACAGGAAATGCGCGGTATTCCGGTTCGTATTGAGTGCGGACCAAAGGATATCGAGAACGGACAGGCTGTAATCTGCCGTCGCGATACAAGAGAGAAATATGTAGTGAAATTCGAAGAGCTTGCACAGAAGGTTCAGGAAATCCTGGATACTATGCAGAAAGAGATGCTGGAACGCGCACGTGCACACAGAGAGGCTCATACTTATGTTGCAACGAATTACGAAGAGTTCAAGGACACAATCAACAACAAACCGGGCTTCGTAAAAGCAATGTGGTGCGGCTGCCGTGAGTGCGAGGACAAGATTAAAGAAGACGTACAGGCAACTTCCAGATGTATGCCGTTCGAACAGGAGCAGTTAAGCGATGTTTGTGTCTGCTGCGGAAAACCGGCTAAAAAAATGGTATATTGGGGAAGAGCATATTAATTAACACGAGGATGCAGAATGGTTCTGACAATACCAGAAAAAGTAGAATTTATCATAAATAAATTAGAAACAGCCGGATTCGAAGCTTATGCGGTGGGCGGCTGTGTCCGTGACTCCATATTGGGAAGGAAGCCGGATGATTGGGATATCACTACTTCGGCGAAGCCGGAACAGGTGAAGGCGTTATTTAGGCGGACAGTGGACACCGGTCTGCAGCATGGGACTGTCACAGTTATGATAGATAAAGAAGGCTTCGAGGTGACGACATATCGTGTAGACGGAGAGTATGAGGACGGCCGCCATCCGAAAGAAGTGACGTTTACAGCAAGTCTGGAGGAAGATTTAAAGCGCAGGGATTTTACCATCAATGCAATGGCATATAATACGTCTTCCGGGCTGGTAGATATGTTTGGCGGACTTGAGGATATTAAGAAAAAAATCATCCGCTGTGTGGGAAATCCTCTGGAACGGTTCACAGAGGATGCATTGCGTATCATGCGTGCTGTGCGGTTCAGCGCCCAACTGGGCTTTGAGATTGAAAAGGAGACGAAAGCTGCTCTGTCCGTTATTGCGCCAAATCTTAAAAATGTAAGCGCGGAGCGTATTGAGACAGAACTGGTGAAACTTCTTGTTTCTCCTCATCCCGATTATCTGAGAACAGCCTGGGAGACAGGCATCACAAAAGAATTTCTGCCGGAATTTGACGCCTGCATGAACACGGAACAGAATACCCCTCATCACTGTTGGACTGTTGGAGAACACGCCCTTCACAGCCTTTTAAATGTTCCCTGCGACAAGGTACTGCGTCTGACGATGCTTCTGCATGATATTGGCAAGCCAAAGGTAAAAACGACGGATGAGAATGGAAGAGACCATTTCAAGACACATGGTTCTGTGGGAGAAAAGATGGCAAAGGAAATCCTGCGTCGCTTGAAATTTGACAATGATACCATAAGAAAGGTAAGCCATCTTGTGAAATGGCACGATTACCGTCCGGAAAATACGCCGAAAAGTGTAAGGCGGGCTTTGAATAAGATTGGAGAAGAACTTTTTCCGGAATATCTTATGGTGCAGAAAGCAGATATGCTTGCACAGAGCGATTATAAAAGAGAAGAAAAGTTGGAGAGAATTGAAAAGCTTACGTTTCTTTACCGGGAAATCCTGGAGAAAAAAGAATGTATTTCTCTTAAAACCCTGGCGGTAACAGGGAGTGACCTGATAGATGCAGGAATGAAACCTGGAAAAGAAATCGGCGCGGTTCTGAATAGCCTTCTGGAAATGGTTTTGGAAGAACCGGAGCTGAACAGAAAAGAGACACTTTTAAATTTGATAAATAAGTAAAAAAAGAGCGTCAAGGCGGCGCTCTTTTTTGTCCGTTAATGACAGGTCAGGTCTGACATATCCTGAGAGTGCAGTACATAAGATAAAAGGGACTAAAATCAGAGGGGGATATGCAATTGTATGATTACGGACTCAGCACTCTGGAGCAGTATGGTCTGAAAGCAGAAACAACAGCCCGCACCAGAGGAGCGCTGCTTTGCCATACAGAAAAGGGACTTTTGATTTTGAAGGAATTTGCAGGTTCGGAGAAAAAACTTGGGAAGCAGCAGGAGTTGCTTCTTATTCTGAAGGAAAAGGGAATTTATGTGGACAGTTTCCTTCCGAATCAGGAAGGAAATCTTGTGAGCCGGGATAAAGATGATGTGGCTTTTACGCTCCAATACTGGTATGAGGGACGAGAGTGCGATACGAAATCAAGAGAGGAGATTCTCAGAAGTGTAAGTACATTGGCGAATTTACATACCGTCATGAAGCTTACGCCTGCAGAGGAATACAGGGGACAATCGCTGAGAGAAGTGTATGTGCGCCATAATCAGGAAATTCGAAAAATCCGCAAATTTATACGAAAAAAAGGGGGGACAGGAGTTTTTGAAAAAGAATTTCTGGAAAGTGTGGAATGGTTCCTGAAACGCGGGGAACTGGCGCTGGAGATGCTGGGAGACTCCGGGTATGAGGAACTCAGGGAAAAGTCATGGCAGGAAGGAGAGGTCTGTCATGGAGAATACAGCCAGCATAATGTGCTGATGATGAAGAATGGCACGGCAGTGACAAATTTCAGACATTGGAATTATGACATTCAAATATCTGATCTTTACCGTTTTATGAGAAAAATTCTGGAGAAATATAATTGGAATCTGGAGTTTGCCCGTGATATGCTCAGTGTTTATCACAGGATTCGTCCGATTTCCAGAATGGAATGGGAGAATCTCAGGATACGTTTTATGTATCCGGAAAAATACTGGAAACTGGCAAATTATTATTATTCTCACAATAAGGCCTGGATATCCGAAAAGAATACGGAGAAATTGAGGGTATTAATAAAACAGAGTATAACCTGGGAGAAATTTGGGGAAAAATGTTTCGGGATTTATCCGTTTTGACGAAGGAAACCTTGGGTTTTTACTTCCTTTTTTGATAAAACTGTTATATAATATAGAAAGCATGTAACATCCGGTAAATACAAAATGCCGAATCGTTATGAAAAAATATTATGTACAGGAGGGCTTGGTATGGATTACAAGGCAACTTATGAACAGTGGATAGAAAACCCATACTTTGATGAAGAAACAAAAAAGGAATTATTGGCTGTCAAAGAAGATGAAAACGAGATTAAAGAGCGCTTTTATATGGATCTGGAATTCGGTACAGCAGGTCTGCGCGGTATTATCGGAGCCGGAACAAACCGTATGAATATCTACGTTGTAAGACGCGCCACACAGGGACTTGCCAATTATATCGCGAAAGTAAACAAACAGTCACAGGGTGTTGCCATTGCTTATGATTCCCGCCATATGTCACCGGAATTTGCACAGGAAGCAGCGCTTTGTCTGGCTGCAAACGGAATTAAGGCGTTTCTTTTTGAATCCTTAAGACCGACACCTGAGCTTTCTTTTGCGGTACGTCATCTGGGCTGTGTGGCAGGTATCAATATCACAGCAAGCCATAATCCGCCTGAATACAACGGTTATAAAGTGTACTGGGAAGATGGCGCGCAGATTACTCCGCCTCATGATTCCGGAATCATGGCAGAGGTAAAAGCAATCTCAGACTGGAATACTGTAAAAACTATGGATAAAGCAGCAGCAGAAACTGCCGGACTGTTTGAAATAATCGGACAGGCTATTGACGATGCTTACATTGCAGAGCTTAAGAAACAGGTAATCCATATGGATGCTATCGAGGCAGAAGGTAAAAACTTAAAAATTGTTTACAGTCCTCTTCACGGAACAGGAAACATCCCTGCAAGAAGAATTCTGAAAGAGCTGGGATTTGAAAACGTATATGTAGTAAAAGAGCAGGAACTGCCGGATGGTAATTTCCCGACAGTCAGCTATCCAAACCCGGAAGCGGCGGAAGCTTTTGAACTCGGTCTTAAGCTTGCGAAAGAAATCGATGCAGACCTTGTTCTTGCAACAGACCCTGACGCAGACCGTCTTGGTGTTCGTGTAAAAGACAAAAACGGTGAATACCATGACCTTACCGGAAATATGTCAGGATGCCTCCTTGCAAACTATGAAATTAGCCAGAGAAAGGCTGTAAACGGAAGTCTTCCGGAAGATGGCGCTCTGATCAAGACGATTGTTACAAGTAATCTGGCAGATGCCATTGCCAAGGGATATGGTGTAAATCTGATCGAAGTTCTCACAGGCTTTAAATTTATCGGACAGCAGATTCTCGGCTTTGAAAACAGCGGAAAAGGTACTTACCTCTTCGGTTTTGAGGAAAGCTATGGATGTCTGATCGGAACTTATGCAAGAGATAAAGATGCCATTGTTGCAACTATGGCGCTTTGTGAGGCTGCTGCATATTACAAGACTCAGGGCAAGACCTTATGGGATGCAATGATTGATATGTATGAGCAGTTCGGATACTATAAAGATGATATCAAATCTGTAACACTTAAAGGTATTGAAGGTCTTCAGAAAATTCAGGAGATCATGGATACACTTCGTCAGAATCCCCCGGCAGAGTTTGCAGGACATAAAGTAGTTTCTGCAAGAGACTATAAAGAAGATACTGTCAAAGATCTTGCAACCGGTGAAGTGAAGCCTACCGGACTTCCGAAATCCAATGTTCTGTATTATGATTTGACAGACGATGCGTGGGTATGCGTAAGACCGTCCGGAACAGAGCCTAAGGTTAAATTCTACTATGGTGTAAAGGGAACTTCCCTTGCAGATGCAGATGAGAAATCTGCAGCTATGGGTGAAGCTGTTCTCGCCATGGTAAATAAAATGATGTAATTTATGAAAGAATCAGTGAAAAATACCTTCTCTGATTTCGTGGAGGTAGTGGAGCTTCTCAGGGAGAAATGCCCATGGGACAGTGTCCAGACCCATGAAAGCCTGAAAACCTGTCTTGTCAATGAAACCCAGGAGGTTCTTGAAAGTATAGATACTCTTGAGAAGGAAGGCTGCGGAGATAATCTTTGTGAAGAACTTGGTGACTTACTGCTTCAGGTGGTTCTCAATAGTGTGATCGCCAAAGAGGAAGGGTTGTTTACTCTGGAGGATGTTATTGAAGGAATTACAGAAAAGATGAAATTCCGTCATCCAAAGATATTTACTCCTGAGGATCAGGAACTCAATTTCTTAAGCTGGGAGGAACTGAAGGCGCGGGAACGCAAACTTCGTGAAAATTCACAAAAAAACAATCTGAGCAGCCATAATAACAGGGAAAAACCTTGACAACAATAGGGAAAAGGTATATATATAGATGATAGGGCTCTGTCGCTAAATGGCAGAAGTCATCAAACTATGAAAGTATTAGAGGAGGAAACAACCATGAATAAAACAGAATTAGTAGCAGCAATGGCGAAAGAGACAAATCTTTCCAAGAAAGATGTTGAAGACGTTCTGAAGTCTTTTGTTGATGTAGTATCTAAAGAACTGAAAAACGGTGGTAAAATTCAGTTAGTTGGTTTCGGTACATTTGAAGTCAGCGAGAGAGCTGCTAGAGAGGGCAGAAATCCTCAGACAGGCGAGACTATGACAATTGAAGCTTCCAAAGCTCCTAAATTCAAAGCAGGAAAAGCTTTAAAAGACATGATCAACGCAAAATAATTCATGGATGATAACTGGGGGAACTTCGGTTCCCCCTTATTTTTACCTTTTTTAAGGAGGAAAACATGCGTTTAGACAAATATCTCAAGGTATCCCGTCTGATTAAACGTCGTACAGTGGCGAACGAGGCGTGTGATGCCGGGCGTGTTCTGGTAAACGACAAGCCGGCAAAGGCATCTGTATCAGTGAAGACAGGTGATATCATTGAAATCCAGTTCGGAAGCAAAAATGTAAAAGTAGAAGTTCTGGAAGTAAAGGAAACAGTGAGAAAAGAAGAAGTGGAAAGTATGTACCGCTATCTCTGATCTGACTGCAGAGCATAAAGTTCTTTCAGGTCTGACTCCGGCATAATCATCGGGAAATCCACATAAACTGATAGTGGAATAACCGTTGGGAGGATTGGAGTGGAAGAGAGGAAGAATGGGGTATCTCATCGCATAGAGCTTTGGAACCGAAACGGCGGGACTGTAAGTGGAGTAAGCGATGTGAAGTCATTTGATGAAAAAGAAATCTTGCTTTTTACAGAGGCAGGAAAACTTTTGATAAAGGGAGAGCAGCTTCATGTGAAAAGGCTGGATCTTGAAAAAGGAGAAGTAGATCTGGAAGGGAAAACCGACAGTATGACATATTTGTCGAAAATCAGCGGAAAAAAAGAGGAGTCCCTTCTGAAAAGGATGTTTCGATAATTTATGAGCAGTTATATCCACCATGAAATGCTACTTTTTCTGCAGGCAGTCGTCACCGGAGCAGCTCTTCTTTTATGTTATGACTTTTTGAGGGCTTTCAGAAGAGTGATCCCCCATGATACTTTTTGGGTGGCTGCGGAGGATATTCTGTTCTGGCTGTTCTGCTCAATTGCGGTTTTTTCGTCAGTATACAGAACCAATCAGGGAAGTCTGCGCTTTTTTTTATTTTTGGGCATTGCTCTGGGGAGCTTGCTCTGTGGGCTGACAATCAGTGCTTTTTTTGTAAAAATGTGTACCCGAATCCTGGAAATTCCTGCGGTTTTATCAAAACTTTTGATAAAGTGGTTGCTATTTCCGGTCAGACGTTGTAAAATTTTTGTGTATAAATGTGCAAAAAAGGAAAGGCAGGCAAATTGGGTAAAACAAATAAAAAAAGCAAAAAAAAGAATATAATAGGGTACAACCGTCTCGGTATGCTTGCAATTGCCCTGGTCGTTTTAATCCTGCTTGGCGGGCTGATGATTGAGAGTCGTCGTCTTCAGGGCAGACTGGCTGTTTATGATGCAAAGGCAGCTACTCTGGAACAGGCGATAGAAGAGGAACAGGAACGGACGAAAGAAATAGAAGAATTAAGAGATTATATGCAGACAGATGAATATGCAGAGGAAGTTGCGAGAGAAAGACTGGGTCTTGTAAAGGACAATGAGATTGTATTTAAAGAGGGTCAGTAATCGTGTATGAAGACAGTATTTGGAGCACGCCGGTGTTTCAGGGATTTTTTTGACGAAAACTTTTTAGAGGTATTCGTCTGTGTTTGACAGATATTTTATGCCCTGCCTCTTATAATATCCATTTGATGAGGATATCAGGGGAGGGGAACATATGCAGGAATGGATGATTGCCATGCTCGTTATCAGTGTACTTCTGATTATACGGGACATGGCAAAAACTATCTTAGCGGACAGAGAGCCGCAGATGGAAGAGATGCTGCCCCCGCGGGACAGTCATCCCCAGAAAGAAAAGGTGCAGCGTTATGCTGCTTCTTTTCAAAAGCTGGCGGATACCTTTTATGGAATGCCTTACAGGAAGGAGTATCTCAGCAGCGGTCAGATTGAAGAGATTCTGCAGGATACAAATGAAAAAGTCTGCGGAAAATGTTACCAGAGGGATATCTGCTGGTATGAACACAGAGAGATGATGTGTCAGGGGCTGGAGGCGATGGTGCGTTCCCTGGAGGAAGAGGATGAAGAAAGCATCCGGGCTGTGAGGAATGAATGGATGGGGCTGTGCGGCAGATCTGTGCAGTATTTTGATACAGTCTGTGAAAATTTTCGTCGGCAGAAACAACGCCTTGTATGGGATAACCGTATGATTGAGAACAGACTTGCCGTTGCCCAGCAGCTCACTGAGATTTCCAGAATCATGGAAATGGTAGCGGAGGATCTTTACGATATTGAGCGGGGAGATGAGAAGCTGGAGGAGGATCTGGGAAAAAGGCTGAAAAAACATCACATAATTTTGAAACAGATATGGGTAATGGATAAGGTAGAAGGACGCAGGCAGGTGTTTCTGACCATGAGGGCAAGGAGCGGTCAGTGTATTTCTATGGTGGAGGTTTCCCAGTGTCTTTCTGCAGTTTTCGGGTGCAGCATGGCTCCGGTGAGCGGTAGCAGATGTATTGTGAACAGGGAATATCATACGACACATTTCGTGGAGGATGTTAGTTATCAGATGCTTTACGGAGTGGCCGGACTGACAAAGGAGGCGGAAAAGGTTTCCGGGGATAATTATATCTGCAGACAGGAGGAAGATGGAAAATTTGTCATGTGTCTTTCGGATGGTATGGGTTCCGGTATGGAAGCGTGCAGAGAGAGTGAGGTAGTAGTTGAACTTCTGGAGCAGTTTCTCGAATCGGGGTTTTCCCAGGAAACTGCAGCAAGAATGGTGAATTCTGCTCTTGTGCTAAAAGGAAGAGATAATACGTTTTCTACAGTAGATATGTGTGCGGTAGACCTTTATACGGGAATTTGCAGTTTCCTGAAAGCGGGAGCAGCCTCTACTTTTATAAAGAGAGATCACTGGGTGGAAGCAATCTCTTCCGAAAGTCTGGCGGCAGGGCTGGTACAGCAGATAGATTTTGATACAGCGTCAAGGAAGCTTTATCATGGGGATTATCTGATTATGATGACGGATGGCGTTCTGGATGCACTTCCGGCAGAACGAGAAGAAGAAACAATGAAGGAAATTATCATGGATGTGAAGGAGGAGGCCCCAAGGGATATCAGCAGAGGGATTCTGGAGCGTGTTCTTGGATATAGTGATTATCACGCCAGAGATGATATGACAGTTCTTGTGGCAGGCCTTTGGAAAAAATAAAGGAAGTTCATAACGGGAGAAAAAATGCTGAAGAAAGTAAAAGATTACATAATGAAAAACGAAATGATTTCTCCGGGGGACGTAATTCTTGCCGGAGTTTCCGGCGGAGGAGATTCCATGGCAATGCTGGGGATTTTGAGAGAATTGAAAGCGGAAATGGATTTTACGCTTCTGGCAGTCCATGTTCATCATGGAATACGTGGAAAAGAGGCGGACAGAGATGCCGTTCTTGTGGAAAACACCTGCAAAAAATGGGGGATAGAGTGTATAACATATTGTTATGATGTGCCCGCACTGGCAAAAGAATGGAAAGAAGGACATGAGGAGACCGGCCGACGTGTGAGGGAGGAGGCTTTTGAGAAAGCAGGGGAAGAGTTTCTAAGAAGAGGGAATAGGGTAAGGATTGCTATTGCCCATAATCAGGAGGATTTGGCGGAAACAATGCTGCACAATCTTGCAAGAGGAACGGGGCTGAGAGGCCTTGCCTCTATGCGCCCGGTTTCGCGGGGGAGAATCCGCCCAATTTTATGTTTAGGCAGAAAGGAAATTGCCTATTATTTAGAAGAGAATCAGATTCCACATATTGTGGATTCAACTAATCTTTCCGATGAATATACAAGAAACCGGATACGTCATCACATTCTTCCTGTGCTGGAAAAAGAAATCAATGGACGTGCAGCAGAGCATATGGCAGAGACTGCAGGAAAACTTGCTATGGCAGAGGACTATCTGTGTGAAAAGGGCAGGGAGCTTCTTGCACAGCAGAGAAGAATGAAAGGTGGATATCTGTTGACAGAAGATTTTTTTCATGTGGATAAGATTATAAGAATTTATGCGCTGCAGCAGGCTTTTGAGGAACTTGCCGGCAGACGAAAAGATTTCACGGCAGTTCATTTGGAAAAGGTGATGGAATTGGGAGAGATGCAGACGGGAAGACAGATTTCTCTTCCTTACGGACTTTTGGCTGATAAAACTTATGAGGGAGTTTTTCTCAGGAAAAGAGATGTTGTTACGAAAATTGCAGATTTTTCGGAAAAAAGCTGGGAAATTCCCGTTTCCGGAAAGACAAAAACGCCATTGGGAAGGGTAGAAACAAAAATTTTCCCTTATGAAGGTCAGAAGATTGAAGAAAAGACGTATACGAAATGGCTGGATTATGATAGAATACTATATAGTCTCTGTATTCGAACAAGAAGAGAGGGAGACAGCTTTATCCTGAACAGCAAAGGAGAAAGAAAGAAACTGAACCGCTACATGATAGATGAAAAAATCCCGAGAGAAATGCGGGACAGGATTCCTCTGATAAGCAGCGGGGATGAGATACTCTGGATGGTTGGCTACAGGATCAGCGAAAAATATAAAATAAAATCCGACACAAAATATGTGTTGGAGCTTAAATACCAAGGAGGATATGAATATGAGCGAAAAAATTAGTGTTTTACTCAGTGAGAAAGAAGTGGACGCGCGTATCAGAGAAATCGCAGCGCAGATTAGCAAGGATTATGCAGGAAAAGAAATACACCTTATCTGTGTATTAAAGGGTGGAGTATTCTTTACCTGCGAGCTTGCAAAGAGAATCACAGTTCCGGTATCTCTTGATTTTATGTCTGTTTCCAGTTATGGAGATGACACCAAATCCAGCGGTGTTGTTAAGATTGTAAAAGACCTTGACCAGCCGTTAGAGGGTAAGGAAGTTCTGATCGTGGAGGACATTATTGACTCAGGAAGAACGTTAAGCTACCTTATGGAAATCTTAAAAGGAAGAAATCCAAACAGCGTACGTCTTTGTACACTTCTGGATAAACCGGAGCGCAGAGTGAAGGATGTAAAGGTGGATTACTGCTGTTTCAATATTCCGGATGAGTTTGTTGTGGGTTATGGTCTTGACTATGCTCAGAAATACAGAAATCTTCCATTTATTGGAGTAGTAAATCTGGAAAATGATGACTGAAAGGAGAGTTTGTTAAGTGAATAGACAGCCAGGTAGGATTGGCCTGTATCTGGTGATGTTGGTTGCCCTGATCGGAGGATATTTATATCTCAATAATCAGGTGATGTCACAGAATAATTACAATGGCAAACAATTGGAGCAGGCATTAGAAGAGGACAGAGTGGTTGATGCTGCAATTCAGCCGAATAACGGAAGCCTTACCGGTGCGGTTATCGCGGATATCGCAGGGGAAGGGCAAAAAAAGATTTATGTAACAGATGTCCGCGAAGCGGAAAAGATGCTCAAAGATAACGGCGTTTATCCGGATGTAAAAGATGTGCCGAGAGAAAATGTATTTTTCAGTACATTTTTACCGATTCTTCTTACCGGAGGATTGGTGATTTTCCTGATTATGATGATGAATCGTCAGATGTCGGGAGGAGGCGGCGGAGCCAATAGTAAGATGATGAATTTCGGAAAAAGCCGTGCAAGAATGTCTTCTCCGGATGATACAAAAGTAACTTTTGATAATGTGGCAGGGCTGCAGGAAGAAAAGGAAGATCTTGTAGAGGTTGTGGATTTCCTGAAAGCGCCTGAGAAATATACCAAGGTAGGTGCAAGAATTCCAAAGGGTGTTATTCTTGTGGGGCCTCCCGGAACAGGTAAGACACTTCTTGCGAAAGCAGTTGCCGGAGAGGCGGGAGTTCCGTTTTTTTCCATTTCAGGTTCTGATTTCGTAGAGATGTTTGTTGGTGTGGGAGCATCCCGTGTACGCGACCTTTTTGAGGAAGGCAAGCGCCATGCACCATGTATTATTTTTATTGATGAGATTGATGCTGTTGCCAGACAAAGAGGAACAGGTATGGGCGGCGGTCACGATGAAAGAGAGCAGACATTGAATCAGCTTCTTGTAGAGATGGATGGTTTCGGTGTAAATGAAGGAATCATTGTGATGGCTGCGACGAACCGTGTGGATATCCTCGATCCGGCGATTCTCCGCCCGGGACGTTTTGACCGTAAGGTTGCAGTGGGACGTCCGGATGTGAAAGGCAGGGAGGAAATCCTTAAGGTTCACGCCAAGGATAAACCTCTTGGAGAGGATGTTGACCTGGAACAGATTGCAAAGACGACAGCAGGTTTTACAGGTGCAGATTTGGAAAACCTGCTCAACGAGGCTGCTATTCAGGCTGCAAGAGAGGGCAGAGGCTTTGTACTTCAGCAGGATATCAAAAATTCTTTCATTAAAGTAGGAATTGGCGCTGAAAAGAAGAGCAAGGTTATATCCGACAAAGAGAAGAGGATTACGGCTTACCATGAGGCTGGCCATGCAATTCTGTTCCATGTGCTTCCTGATATGGAGCCTGTTTATACGATTTCAATTATTCCTACTGGAATGGGCGCTGCCGGTTATACAATGCCTCTTCCGGAGCAGGATGAGATGTTTAATACCCGGGGAAAGATGCTTCAGGATATTACAACTCTTCTGGGCGGACGAGTGGCAGAGGAGATTATTTTTGGGGATATTACTACAGGAGCATCCAATGATATCAAGCGTGCAACGCAGACAGCCAGAAGTATGGTGATGAAATACGGTATGTCTGATAAGATTGGTCTGATTGCATATGGCGACGATGAGGATGAAGTGTTTATCGGACGCGATCTGGCGCATACAAGAGGTTATAGCGAGGAAGTTGCGAAAGATATTGACGGAGAAATTCATCGTATCATTGAGGAGTGTCATGCCCGTGCGAAGGAAATTATTTTGGAGCATCAGAATGTGCTTCACAGCTGTGCGGCTCTTCTTTTAGAGAAGGAAAAAGTGCATCGTGAAGAGTTTGAGGCACTTTTTACAACAGGAAATGAGACGATAGAAAAAGATTGTAATTAAAATGTATAAAAAAGTGTGCCAAATTTTGTGAAGTTTGTGCACACTTTTTTCTTGCCGCATGCTATTATATACATTGTAAAAACCCCCCAATACATTATATAGTTTTTGCTACACCCCATAAGAAGAAATACCTTCTCCAAAAAAGACAGCCTATCCCGCTGTCTTTTTTACTTTTATAAAAAAATATCTGTTGTGAGAATTGGTTGTAAAATTTGAAAAAATTAGATAAAATAGTAACAGGATTTGTGAAGAAGCTGCTGTTGGCAGATACATCACAGATATGGGATACCAGATGTAGAGAGGATGGGACATGAGCCAAAATATAGATATCATGAAGAAAATGCAGTATATCCTGAATATGCGCGCTGTTTTTAACAAAGAAGCGCTGTTTAGTGACGGTACTGAATATTACAGAAGCCCTGCGGAGCCGAAAGCCGGGGATACCGTGACGATTCGTTTTCGTACTCAGAGAAACAATGTGGATAATGTTTATCTGGTGAGCGGTAATCACAGAAAGAAAATGATGCTTGAAAGAACTTCCGGCGGTTTCGATTATTATGCTGTACAGATTAGAATAGACGATAGGATTTACCGGTATCATTTTGAGATTCAGTATGGATGGGTAACCTGTTACTATAATAATCAGGGGGTGAGCACAGGACACGAGGAACGAATGGATTTCGAGATTTATCCGGGATTTGATACGCCGAACTGGGCAAAAGGTGCAGTAATGTATCAGATTTACGTGGATCGTTTTTATAATGGAGATTCTTCCAATGATGTGGAGACCGGAGAGTATTTTTATATCGGCGATGTCAGTATGAGGGTTCAGGACTGGAATAAAATACCTGCTGTTATGGGGGTAAGAGAATTCTATGGAGGCGACCTTCAGGGAGTTATGGATAAGCTGGATTACCTTGAAGAGCTGGGGGTGGAGGTGATTTATCTCAACCCTGTATTTGTATCCCCGAGTAACCATAAGTATGATTGCCAGGATTATGATTATATTGACCCTCATTACGGTAAAATAGTAGAGGACTGTGAAGGTGGGCTTCTTTCCTGCGGAGACAGGGAAAATGCTCATGCTTATAAACATATTAAAAGAGTGACGGATAAGAGAAATCTGGAGGCGAGCAATGCGCTTTTTGCAAAGCTGGTGGAGGAAATACACAAGAGGGGCATGAGAGTGATTCTGGACGGCGTTTTTAATCACTGTGGCTCCTTTAATAAGTGGATGGACAGAGAAAGGATTTATGAGTATCAGGAAGGATATCCCAAGGGGGCATATGTTTCTGCAGACAGCCCTTATCGTTATTTTTTTGACTTCAAAGATTCGAACAGGTGGCCTTATAATCCTTCTTATGACGGATGGTGGGCACACGATACGCTCCCTAAGCTGAACTATGAAGCTTCCGGAGAATTGTACGACTATATTCTGGAGATTGGCAGAAAGTGGGTATCACCTCCGTATAATGTAGATGGATGGAGATTAGATGTTGCTGCGGATCTTGGTCACAGTAATGAATTTAACCATAAATTCTGGAAAGATTTCCGTAAGGCTGTGAAAGAGGCAAATCCGGAAGCCATAATTCTGGCTGAACATTATGGCAATCCGGAAGGATGGCTGATGGGTGACGAGTGGGATACAGTTATGAATTACGATGCCTTTATGGAGCCTGTAACCTGGTTTCTCACAGGTATGGAGAAACACAGCGACGAGTACAGAGAAGATTTGTATGGAAACAGTGATGCGTTTATAGGGGCTATGAAGACTCATATGCGCTCTCTCCATATGTCGGCACTTCAGACGGCGATGAATGAGCTCTCAAACCATGATCATTCCAGGTTCCTGACAAGGACGAACCGTCGTGTGGGGCGCATTTCTTATGCAGGAGCGGAGGCTGCTTCTCAGGGAATCAACCGTGCAGTGATGCGTGAAGCTGTTGCGATTCAGATGACCTGGCCGGGAGCTCCTACTGTTTATTATGGAGATGAAGCCGGCGTATGCGGATTTACAGATCCGGATAACAGAAGGACCTACCCGTGGGGGAGAGAAGACTGGCAGATGATAGACTTCCATAAAACTATGATTCGTATTCATAAAAAATACGATATTTTGAAAAATGGTTCCGTAGGTTTTTTGTGGAATGATTATCAGGGGCTTTGTTATGCCAGATTTTCTTTTGACGAACAGATTATTGTGATTATAAATAATCACAGTGAAGACAGGGAAGTTGCTGTTGAGCTGATGCAGTCTGGAATATGCCGTATGGAGGAGACTGCTCTGGAGCGGATTCTTCTTTCTGATAGGGAAGGTTTTACAGAAGCCCGTGAAGAATATATTGCCAAGGCAGCAGTCCTTACAGTGAAAATGCCTGCATTCGGTGTGATGATTCTTCATCATAAAAATTAAAGGAATTCTTATATTATAAAAAAGCCTCCGGAGAAGATGCTCCGGGGGCTTCGTTCATTTCAAGTGCATAGATAAAAGAAAACCCAGAGTTAATCCTCTGGGTTTAAATAATGGATGGAGAAGGATTCGAACCTTCGAAGGCGTTGCCAACAGATTTACAGTCTGCCCCCTTTGGCCACTCGGGAACCCATCCATATAACGTAGTTTATTATAGCGTATATTTTTTTAAATTGCAAGAGTTTTTTTGAAAAAATATTCAACAAAAAATATTCTTTTTTTTTTAAAGCAGTAGACGGATTAGTGAAAATCTGGTAATATAAAATATATCTGGATAGAGCTTAGTTACTGACTGCAACAGAAATGCGGTCAATACAATAAAACTCATCCCAATGTTAGGAGGAAATTATCATGTTAGTAAGTGCAACAGAAATGCTTAAAAAAGCAAAAGCCGGCCATTATGCAGTCGGACAGTTTAACATCAACAACCTTGAGTGGACAAAGGCTATCCTGTTAACAGCTCAGGAACTGAATTCTCCTGTAATCCTTGGTGTATCCGAAGGCGCTGGAAAATATATGGCTGGTTACAAGACAGTTGTAGGTATGGTAAACGGAATGCTTGAAGAACTGAACATCACAGTTCCTGTAGCTCTTCACCTTGATCACGGCAGCTACGAAGGATGTCTGAAATGCGTTGAGGCTGGATTCTCATCCATCATGTTTGACGGTTCTCACTACCCAATCGAAGAGAATGTGGCTAAAACAAAAGAACTGGTTGCTCTTTGTGCAGAGAAAGGTCTTTCTCTTGAAGCTGAAGTTGGTTCTATCGGCGGAGAAGAAGATGGCGTAGTTGGAATGGGCGAATGTGCAGATCCTAACGAATGTAAAATGATCGCTGATCTGGGAATCGATTTCCTTGCAGCAGGTATCGGTAATATCCACGGTAAATATCCGGCTAACTGGGCAGGATTAAGCTTTGAGACACTTGATGCAATCCAGAAACTGACAGGTGATATGCCATTAGTTCTTCACGGCGGCACAGGTATCCCGGCAGATATGATCAAAAAAGCAATCGATCTTGGTGTATCCAAGATTAATGTAAATACAGAATGCCAGCTTTCCTTCGCAGCAGCTACACGTAAATATGTAGAAGAAGGTAAAGACCAGCAGGGTAAAGGCTATGATCCACGTAAACTTCTTGCACCTGGCTTTGAAGCTATCAAAGAAACAGTTAAAGAAAAAATGGAATTATTCGGATCAGTTAACAAAGCCTGATTATAAAGAATATGGAACCATACAAAAACCGACAGAGAAATCTGTCGGTTTTTTTGATAGTGAAACAATGAAGAAGTTATGGGGGAATTACTTCCAAACCGTATCTTTCACTCCAATATCTTCTCCACGGAAGCGTATCTTTTGACCGTTTATCTTCTGTCTTTCGTAATCGCGCAATGCTTTTATTGCGATTCCGCCAAGCAGGAGAATGGAGAGGATATTTATGATTGCCATAATTCCCATAGTGATATCTGCAACATTCCACATGAGGGAAAAGTCGGCTTGTGCGCCAAGAAAAATGGCAATGATACAGGTGACGCGGAAAAGATTCAGGAGCACTTTGTTGTTTTTGATAAACAGAATATTAGATTCTGCATAGTAATAATTTCCGATAAGGCTGCTGAATGCGAAGGCGAAAATTGAGAAAGTGATAAAATGGATTCCCCAGTTTCCTACATTGGCTTTAATGGCAGCCTGTACATAGGGAATTCCGTCCATAATACCGCTCTCACCCTGAATGCCGGAAACAAGCAGCACCATCGCAGTGCTGGAGCAGATAAGCAGGGTGTCGATGAATACGGAAATAACTTGTACAAGTCCCTGTTTTACCGGGTGATCGACATCTGCGGAGGCAGAAGCATTGGGGGCACTTCCCATACCTGCTTCATTGGAAAAAAGTCCACGTTTGATTCCGATTACAACTGCACTTCCGGCCATACCGCCGGCCATAGCCTGGAAGTCAAAGGCGTTTTTGAAGATTGTGCCAAACACAGCAGGAAGCTGGCTGGCATGTGTGATCATTGCCCAGATGCCAATCAGAATATAAATACCTGCCATCACCGGAACCATTACTGAGGTGATAAAGCCGATTCTGTGTACCCCGCCCCAGATAACTGCAGCTGTAGCAGCGGCAAGGATCAGTCCCAGAATGATGGGGATATTGGTAGAAGCATAATTAGGGATATAATATTCCAGAGAAGAGGACATATTGAAGGCCTGAAGTCCGTTAAACCCGTAGGCAAAGCATATAATAAGAGAGATGGAAAAAAGAATTCCAAGCCATCTTTTTCCAAGGGCTTTCTGCATATAGTAGGAGGGACCGCCGCGGAACTGTTCGCCTTCTTTCACTTTATAAATCTGAGCCAGGGTGCTTTCTACAAAAGCGGATGCACCGCCGATAACAGCCATTACCCACATCCAGAATACAGCGCCTGGGCCTCCTGCTGCGATTGCGGTGGCAATTCCGGCAATGTTTCCGGTACCTACACGGGAGGCTGTGGAAATCATCAGAGCCTGAAAAGAAGAAACCTTTTTTTCTCCGTTTTTTCCTTTAGGAGCTTTTTCCAGCATACATTTAAGACCATCGCCAAGCAGACGGATTTGAACGCCTTTTGTGCGAACAGTGAAGTAGATGCCTGCGCCGGTCAGTAAAACGAGCAGAATGAAGGTGTACATCGTGTCATTGATCTTGGTTAAAACGTCATTCATAAACAAAATCCTTTCATCTTAAAATAATTCGAAAGTGCGTTTTATGCAGCAGTCGCAGTTCATAGTATCATTAAATAAAAAAGAAATCCAGAAAAATTTATATATATAAAGAAAATGGCATGAAGATTTAATGAGGAATGTTGTTTGCGGATTGTAAAAATAACAAAAACATGAAAAATTATCATGTTTCTGGTTTTTTTATCATGGAAATT
>Scooby_p1__coassemble_167_pt1 | contig 51146 bp, 49 predicted proteins | sample Scooby_p1__metabat2_low_PE_018 | metagenome-assembled genome bin Scooby_p1 | reverse complement strand
TGTATGGAGCTGACTGTTACTAATAGGTCGAGGGCTTGACCAAGAAGCAAGGTTAGAAAGAATTCTCAAGGATGTTGCATGTATGTAGTTTTAAAGGTATAAACCTGATGAACAGTAGTCGAAAGACTGCTGTTTTTTGTTGTGTAAAAAAACAAACTTTGTAACGTATATTGTGTAGCAGAAAAGAATGGGAAAATACAGATGAATTTCTCTCGGGAATGAAAAAGAGGACAGACTGCATCCAGTGGTAACAATCTGTGTATACTATGGAGAAGATCCCTGGGATGGTCTAGGTTGTTTAACAGACATGCTGAAAATACCAGAGCAGCTTAGAGGTATAGTTAGTGATTATAAAATGAACCTGATACAGGTAAGAGAAAGCGAAGGATATAAATTTCATACGGATGATGTGAATACAGTATTTGAAATAACCCGTGATATTTTCAAAGAGAATTATGAGCATATACAGGAAATTTACAGTGAACGTGAAATATCCTCAGAATTGGGAATGGTTATTGGCGCAATTACAGAGTCTGACAAGTTAATTCAGCAGGCGTTGGATAGAAAGGGAGGAATGCAAAATATGTGCAGAGCATTGGAAAAATTGGTAGATGAAGGTTGGGCAGATGGAAATCTTAAAGGTAGATGCTTGGGATTATGTGAAAAAATTTTGGCAGGTTTGAAAAGCAGGGCAACCATTTGTAATAGAGATATGGCTATTTACTGAGAATCGGTGGAAATCGGTTCTCATTTTTTCCACTGTTTTAGGGCAAATTAACATTTCATATACCATTTTTCCCGGCTTAACAATTAAGTGAAAAAGTTTAATCTGTATTTAACCGGAATAAGGATGCAGTTTTCACATTACGTTGTTATAATCTTTTTTGTCAGTAAGACACAATTCAATTTTTGATATTAAAAAACAAGAGACTTGAAAACAGAAAAACAGAAGGAGAAAAGGTTATTATGAAAGCAAAAAAAATCAGCGCATTTTTATTGGCAACAGCGATTCTTTCCGCTACAGCGATGCCACAGATAACAATGGCAGCGACAGATACAGCAACCGAAACAGAGAAAGCAGCGGAAGATACAGCGGCATCAGGAGAAACTGCAGAAACAGGTATTCCGAAATATATCTTTCTTTTTATCGGAGATGGAATGAGTTATCCTCAGGTACAGGCAACGAATTATTATCTGAATGCAATGGAGGATGACGGAGACGAAATTCTTACCAGCGAAAATAAATTAAATATGATGAAGTTCCCAGTTGCAGGTTCTGCGCAGACATATGACAGTACATCTTTCTGTCCGGATTCTGCGTCAACAGCAACATCTATTTCTACAGGACATAAGACCTACAGCGGTACAATCAATATGGATGAAAAGATGGAAACACCATATGAAACTATCGCAGAGAAGCTGAAAAAACAGCTTGGATATAAAGTCGGTATTCTTTCTTCCGTAAACTTAAATCATGCAACACCGGCAGCATTTTATGCGCATCAGGCATCCAGAAATAATTACTATGAAATCGGCGAAGAGATGATTGCAAGTGAGTTTGATTATTTTGCAGGCGGCGGACTTAAGAAGACAACAGGCGCAGAGGGAGATAAAAAAGATCTCTATGAGCTTGCCCAGGAGGCTGGTTATAAGGTAATCAAAACTCAGGCAGAGGCAGAAGCTTTAACAGCAGAAGATGGAAAAGCAATTGTAATCGATGAGACACTTGCAGATGACGATGCAATGAGCTACGATATGGATCTGGAAGAAGGAGAATGGGGTCTTGCAGATTATGTGGAAAAAGGAATCGAAGTTCTTGATAATGAGAATGGTTTCTTTATGATGTGTGAAGGCGGAAAGATTGACTGGGCCTGTCATGCAAACGATGCAGCAGCAACAATCACAGATACGGTAGCTATGGATGATGCTGTTGGAAAAGCAGTGGAATTCTATAATGAACATCCGGATGAAACCCTGATACTTGTAACGGGAGACCATGAAACCGGTGGATTGACTATTGGATTTGCAGGAACAGATTATGATACGTTCCTTTCCAACATCTCAAATCAGAAGATTTCATATGCGAAATTTGATTCTGATTACGTTGCAGGATATAAAGAGAATAAAACAGATTTTGATACAGTTATGGCGGATGTGACAGAGCTTTTCGGGCTGCAGGCTCCTGTATCAGAGGAAGAAAAAACAAATCAGGCAGACAGTAAGGATGAGCATCCGGAGTCAGAGGATAAAGGGTCTCTTGTTCTTACAGAGTATGAGTATGATAAGTTAAAAGCTGCCTATGAGGAAACAATGAGCCGCACAGGCGAGGAAGAAGAATTTAGTCAGGAAGAGTATGTTCTTTATGGAAGTTATGAACCTCTTACAGTAACAATTACACATATTCTGAATAATAAATCCGGTATCAATTTCGGTTCTTATGCACATACAGGTCTTCCGGTGGAAGTATTTGCAATGGGTGTAGGTCAGGAACAGTTTGGCGGATACTACGATAACACAGATATCTTCCATAAGGTAGCGGCACTCACAGGAGTAACTGAAAAATGATACAAAAAATCAGGAAAAACAGTGTATCCATCCTTGCACTCCTGATAATCCTCATCCTCATAGTCTTTCCTACAGGCTATGAGGATGCTGTTATTTATAAGGGAACAGACAGGGTGAGAGCAGAGGTGATTTCTACAGATGAGAGTACTGTGACAAATAATGGTCTGATTCGTTCCGGAGAACAATATTGTAAAGTAAAGATTCTTGGAGGAAAGTTTAAGGGACAGGAAGTAAAGGCTGTAAATATGCTGAGCGGCTCTCTGGAGTCAGATAAGATTTTTTCAGAAGGAGATATTGCACAGGTTGTAATAAGTTATAAAGAGAAAGATATTTTATCTGTGACAATGACAGACCATTACCGTTTGGATAAAGAAATCGTTCTTGCAGTCATGTTCGTAGTGCTTCTTGTTTTTTTTGCGGGAAAAACAGGTCTTCGGGCAGTGTATTCTTTTGCGATTACCGTATTGGCAATATGGAAAATCATGGTACCTGCCTATCTTCGGGGAATTAATCCAATCTGGTGTGGGATTCTGATTACGGTTTTTCTCACAGTTATGATTATATTTCTTGTATATGGATTTGATAAAAAGACTCTGGCAGCCAGCAGCGGGGCGCTTCTTGGAGTTTTTGTAACTTGCATAATGGGATGTATTTTTACAGATTTGTTCAAAATTCACGGTGCAGTGATGCCTTATTCGGAAAGTCTTTTATATTCCGGTTATCAAAATTTGAATCTGACCCAGATATTTATGAGTGGAATTTTTATCGGTGCTTCCGGTGCAATGATGGATCTTGCGGTAGATATTACCTCTGCAGTCAATGAAGTGATTCAGAAAAAACCGGATATTGGATGGAAAGAAGCAGCCCGTTCAGGAATGAATGTCGGACGGGCTGCTATGGGAACTATGACAACTACCCTTCTCCTTGCTTACTCCGGCGGCTATATTGCCCTTTTAATGACCTTCATGGCACAGGGAACGCCAATAGACAATATTCTCAATTACAAATATGTCTCTGCGGAAATCCTTGATACAATTGTGGGAAGTTTTGGTCTGGTAACGGTAGCTCCTTTCACCGCGCTAACAAGTGCATGGCTCTTAACCCGCAAGGCCAAGGGTTAAAAAAGCTTGTCTAAAACTGCATTGGAGGCTTTCTGGTTATTTTCTATGGAGACATCGTAATTTCGGTTATAGTATTCCTGGTAGAGAAGGTCAATCAGGAAAAGCTGGCTGACCTTCACACCGATAGAACCGCCGTCCAGAGGCCCCTCATCTGAACCGCACAGAAGAATGGCATCACAGTAGGATGCAAGAGGCGATTTTGCGAAACGGGTGATGCATCCCAGTTTGGCACCGGCTTTTTTCGCTATTTTTGCAACATGGATATTATCCTTCGTAGAACCGGAATAGGATACAATTACCAGAAAATCTTCTTCTGTCATAGTAGCGGCTGCCATAGACTGCATATGAGGGTCTGACAGACAGTAAACTTTTGGGGCGATACGCATAAATTTATTACATGCTTCCTGTGCAGACAGAAGGCTGTCTCCGATACCGAAGAAATATACTCTTCTTGAATCCTCGATTAATCTGAGGAATTCTACAAATCGATCCTGGTCAAGAAGAGAATAGGTTTCACGCAGAGCGCTTGTATGAATCTGAAGAACTCTGTCGGCAGTTCCGCGAAGAGAATCATCGATCGCAGCATTGCTTGTCGGTGAAATCACACCAATCTGAGTTGTGGTGCTTCTCTGACCGAGAGACAATTTTAGCTTAAATTCCTGATATCCCTGAAGATTCAGGGTTCTGCAAAATCTGTAAACACTGGTATCACCCACCTGGCAGGCATCTGCAAGGTCTGTGATAGACATATACAGAACTTTTTTTTGATTTTTTAATACATAGTCGGCAACCTTTTTTTCTGTGCGTGTAAATCCCGGGTATGCAGACTGTATTTTTGAAACTAAATTTTCACTGGACATAGAAATTCCTCTTTTCCTGGAGTTTTACTCCTTTTTGTCAGGGGAGAGCTTCCGCTATCCGAACGGCGCCTAACATACCGGCGTCATTTCCAAGTTCTGCGGTTTTAATGCGAACATTACGGAAACTGGGCATTATGTTATGATATAATTTGCTTTCAAGATTTGTAGCTATATAGGGTTGTTTCATTACACCGCCGCCAAGGACGATACAGGAGGGGTTAAAAATGTGAATCAGGGACGTAAGTCCGTATACGATTTCGTCAATCCATTCGTTTACCAGCTCCTGAATTTCGGGTTCGTCGATTCGGGCAAAAATTGCTCTTCCGTTGTCAAGCTCAGGAAAGACTTTCTGCACACATCTCACGAGAGCGGTGGTGGATGCATAGCGCTCATAGCAGCCGCTGAATTCATCCTCTTCGAAGTTTCTGTCTTCCGGATGAACCAGAACAGCGCCGAATTCACCGGCAGAAAAACAGGAACCGGTGTATATTTTTTTATCTATAACAATAGCGCCGCCTACGCCTGTGCCGTAGGTAAGGCAGAGAAAGTCATTGTATTCTCGCCCTGCTCCAAATCCGGCTTCACCGAGAGCCGCTGCATTGACATCATTTTCTACGGCAACAGGGACGCCGAATTCGCTGGTAAGGATTCCACGGATGTCAGTGCCTGTATAACCGGGGATATTGGAATTTGCATAGCGGATTATTCCTTTTTCGGAATCCACCTGCCCGGCAGTACTGATTCCGATTCTGTCAAAATCTTTATAGGATTTCAGAATTTCAATTGCATTTTTCATCACATGAGCGCCTCCCAGTTGTGCTTCGGTAGGCGTTTCTTTTTTTTCTTCTAATTTTCCGTTTCTGTAGATTCCGGATTTAATGGAGGTTCCTCCAATGTCTAAAACTGCGATATTCATAAATTTCCTCCTGTCAGTAAGCAGCGACTTTAATTACACATTTTTTCAGGTGAAGGTCTTCTGATGCAGCGGCGCTTGGAAGATGGGGTTCTTCGGTCATGCAGACAATGAAGCGTCCCGGTCCCATAATACAGGTAGAACTGTTTTCGACAGTGACAGTTCCGAAATCGCCGGAAAATGGAGTAAGCTCTTTGGCTTCGCCCAGCCCGATGCAGATAACCTCTGTTCCTTCAATATCAATCTGAATGTCCATATATTTTTTATGAATTTCAAAGTTAAGCTCTTCTACAGGCTTTGCCTGAGCTTCCATTACATTGGCAAAAACATTGTCGCCATCGATTTCTGTCCGGCCAAGAGGCAGAGCAGAAAGGTCTGTCTTTACAAGAAAATCTATGGCTGTATCGAGATTTTTTGAAATTCCGCGGTATTTTTCTACATTTGTAAGCATATCATAAATCATACGAGAATTCCTCCTTAATTATACATAAGATAACAAAAGGCTGCCCTGCAGGGCAGCCTTTGGGTTGCATCAGCCTTTAACAGCACCCATTGTAATACCCTGGGTGAACGATTTCTGGAATGCAAGGAATACAGTTACGATCGGAATAGCAGCAAGGAAAGCACCTGCCATAATCAGACCGTAGTTGGTAGAAAACTCGGCCTGAAGAGTTGCGACACCAAGGGAAATGGTGAGGTTTTCTCGGGAGGCAAGCATAACCAGCTGCATAAAGTAGTCATTCCATGTGTTGATGAAGGTAAAGATTGCAAGAGCTGCAAAACCTGGTTTTACAATTGGGAATGCGATAGACCAGAAAGTTTTCCATTCATTACATCCATCAATTTTTGCAGATTCGAGAAGCTCACCGGGAATATTCTCACTGAACTGCTTCATCAGGAAAATACCGAAAGGCCATCCAATCAGTGGAAGAATAACAGCAGCAAGAGTATTGTGGATACCAAGCTTACTGATCATATTTACAAGAGGTACGGTGATAACCTGTTTTGGAAGTGCCATAGCAAAGATAAAAATGCTGAACAGGATTTTCTGACCGTAAAAGCGTTTTTTAGCGAGTACATAACCTGCCAGAGAAGCTGTTACACATACTGCCAGCATAGTTACACCTGCGATAAAGATACTGTTGAACATCCATCTTGCAGCAGGATTTTTAAATAAGGTGACAAAGTTTTCTAAAGTCGGTTCTGCCGGAAACCACTGTGGAGGTACGGCAACAGCTGCGCTTAAGGACTTAAATGCGCCCGTGATGATCCAGTAAAACGGAAAGACAAATAATATTGTCAGAAGAGTGAGAATCACGAAGGACACAGCTACAAAAGGTGTTACTTTTTTCTTACCCATATCAATCTATTCTCCCTTCATTAATATTCTACGTCATCGCCGCCAAGGAACTTGAACTGAGCGAAGCTGATAAGTCCGATTACAACTGCCAGGAATACACCCATTGCATTTGCATATCCATAATCAGAAAGCTTGAAGGCTTTTTCATACAGATAATACATAATGGTAGTGGTCGAGTAGTTTGGTCCGCCCGAGGTTAGGAGCTGGATCAGCGCGAAACACTGGAAGGAGTTGATAGTTGTAATAACTACGATATAAAGTGTGGTTGGTAAAAGGCTTGGCCATTTAATCTTCCAGAATACCTGAAATTCTGTAGCACCGTCTACACGGGCTGCCTCAACCAGTGATTTGTCAATATTACCCATTGCGGCAATATAGAGGATAATAGGCTGACCTACAGAAGTGGTAAGGAGGATAATAAGAATCGCCAGAAGAGCATATTTCTTATCACCTAACCACATGATATTTCTGTCAATAATACCGCCGTTTTTAAGTACGAAGTTTAAAATACCGCTTAATGGGTCATAAATCCATTTCCATACAACCGTTACGGCTACTGTACCGGTTACAACCGGAAGGAAGAATACGCAGCGGAAGAAGGAACGTGTAAATGCGCTTCTTTCGTATGTCTGAGAAGATACGAACAGAGCGAAGATAACAACAATCGGAACGGAACCTACAACCAGGATTAGTGTATTGATAAAAGACTTCTGGAATACAGGATCCTTAAACATGGTAATGTAGTTATTGAGTCCGATGAAGGTGAATTCTTTCATTGTATATTTGAATAAGCTGGTAAAAATACCGAGCCCCATGGGGAATAATACAAATACAATGAAGAAAAACAATGCCGGAGCGAGGAAAAGATAGGATACGATCGTTTCCCTCATTCTTATTTTGTTTGATGCTTTCATTTTATCTCTCCAATCCCAAATAGTGAGAGCCTTGCAGATGTCCCGCAAGGCTCTGTGACACTTACTGAATAATCAGAAACAGTTTCTTACTGTGCATTTTTGATAGATGCGTTGGAGGACTCAACAAACTCGTCTGCTGCTGTCTGTGCATCTTTGTCGCCATTCATAACTGCCTGAAGCATCGGGAACCAGTATGTTCTCATTTCTGCAAAACCGTCGATGGTGTTGTAGTATGGAGAATAATATTTTGTCCAGGATGCGATTGTGTTCATTCTTTCATCGCCTTCATAGAGATCACCGAAGGATGTGCGGACTGGGAAGCAGCCTGTACGAACTACGTTCTTTGGTCCCCATTCAGCGTCGTCGCAAAGGAACTGAAGGAATTTCTTGGAAGCTTCGATTTTAGCATCATCGCCGTTGTCGAAGATACAGAATCCGTTTACAAGGTATTCAAGTTCCGGAACACCGTCTGCAGATGGCATTGGAACTTCAATTGTTTCAATTTTATTATCATCTAACAGTGTCTGGTTGGAGTTCTGTGTGCCAGGTCCCCAAAGTAATGTGAAAGCAGTCTGTTTTGTAGCGAAGTTCTTAATATCATCGCCGCCTGCGTATGCAGAACCATTTAACAAGTAGCCTTCGTCAACTGCTGTTTTGATGTAATCAAGAGCTTTAACACCGCCTTCATCGTTGATTGTGTATTCTGTTACAGCGTCGTCTGTGATAGAGCTATCAAAAAGGTTTGCAACAAATGCACGTGTTCCCTGGTCACCGCCCTGACCGGAGCAGAATACGGAACCCGGCATATAGCCTTTTTCCTGAAGCGCTTTTGCTACTGTTGTGAAGTCGTCTGTTGTCCAACCATCTTTAATGAGGTCTGCAACACCTGCGTCTTCAACCATTTCTTTATTAAATGCCATGTAGAAAGGAGCGGAGCTTAATGGGTACATATAAGCTGTATCGCCTGCTTTACAGGACTGAAGAAGCATATCGTTGTTTACGTCTTTTACAAATTCATCTGTAAACATGTCGCTTAAGTCAGCAAGTTTACCGTTTTTACCATAGGAAATGATACGTCCAGGGGCATCGAATAATACGTCACAGATTGTACCGCCTTCGATAGCTGCTGTGATTTTCTCAGGACCGGAAGTAAAGTCGATGGTTTCAAGATTTACTTTAATGTCCGGGTTAGCTGCTTCGAATGCTTCAATGATGGTTTTTTCATAAGCGCCTGGCTCAGCGTCTACACTGTCCTGTGCGAAAGTAGGAAATGCCCACCATGTAATTTCTGTTGTTTCAGCTGCGGAAACAGATGCTGCAGGAACAAGCATGGAACCGATCATAGCGCCTGCAAGAATTGTGGATAAAACTTTGCTTTTTTTCATCTTAAAAAATCCTCCTTTTAAACTTGCTTTTCGTTCTGAGTTTTTTCAACTCCCTTATGAGCACACTATAGCACTTCTGAAAAAATATTTCAATACCTTTTTTAAAAGAAATTTTTTTTCTTTTTGTTGTACTTATATAATACTTATGATATTATTGACAAGGAAAATGATAATAGTGCATAATGAAAAAAGGCGAATCGTAAAAAAAAATGAAATTATTTTCGCTTTTTTGAAAAAAAATAAGATTCAGTTGTGCAATTAGTGGACGAGTATAAAGGAGATGGATGTATTATGGTAAAAACAGTCGTTTGTTTTGGTGATTCCAATACACATGGATACAATGCAGAAAATGGAGGACGTTTTGATATTTCTGAGAGATGGACAAGAATTCTGGGGAGGAAACTAGGAGACGAATATGATGTGATTGAGGAAGGTCTTTCAGGAAGAACGACCGTATTTAACGACCCGCTCTTTGAAGGATTGAGCGGTCTTGAAGCAATTCACAGTTGTCTTATGAGTCATGAACCGGTTGATATTCTGATTATTATGCTTGGGACAAATGATACGAAGGCACGTTTTTCCGCAACCTCCAGAAATATAGCGCAGGGACTTGCAAGGCTGACAGAAAAGGCAAAGCATACGGTGGGTGCATGGAGAGGGACTCCGCAGATTATTCTGGTAAGTCCGGTTCCTATCGAACAGGGATGTCTCACCTCTGATGTAGGAGGAGAGATGGGACCGGGATGTGTCGAGAAGTCTCTTGATCTGGGAAAACAGTTTGAACGTATTGCCAGAGAGCAGGGATGCATGTTTCTTGATGCGGGCAAAATTCCGGGAATTGGAGTGATTCCTACAGACTATATGCATCTTACCAGAGAATCCCACAGACGTCTGGCAGATGCGCTTGCAGAGGTGATTCGTAAATTATGACTCTTACCCAGTTAAAGTATGTCGTTACCATTGCCGGCGCGAAATCTATGAATGAAGCAGCGCGTATGCTTTTTATATCCCAGCCCAGTCTGTCTTTTGCAGTTAAAGAGCTGGAGGAGGAGATTGGAATTGAGCTTTTTCGCCGAAGTAACAGAGGGATATCTCTTACCCCTGAGGGAGAGGAATTTCTTGGATATGCGCGTCAGATGGTAGATCAGTATGAGTTGATTGAGTCAAAATATATCGAAAAGAAACAAATGAAAAAGAAATTCAGCGTTTCCACCCAGCATTATACGTTTGCCGTAGATGCTTTTGTAGAGATGGTGAAACAGTTTGGAATGGATGAGTATGAATTCGCGGTTCATGAAACAAGAACATATACGGTTATTCAGGATGTGAAGAACTTCAAAAGTGAGATTGGCATTCTTTATCTGAACGATTTTAACAGAAAGGTTCTTACCAAACTGATCCGAGAATCAAACCTTGAATTTCATGAGATTCTTGACTGCAGCATTTATGTTTATATGTGGAAAGGACATCCGCTTGCCGCCCGTGAAGAAATTGATCTTGAGGAGTTGAAAGAATATCCTTGTCTCTCTTTTGAACAGGGAGAATACAGTTCGTTTTATTTTGCGGAGGAGGTTCTCAGTACATATGAATATAAACGTCTTATTAAGGCGGATGACAGGGCGACTCTTCTTAATCTGATGGTGGGGCTGAATGGATATACCCTGTGTTCGGGAATTATCTGTGAGAAACTTAACGGCTCAGACTATTGTGCTGTGAAACTGAAATCAGATGAGATTATGACGATTGGTTACCTTGTGAGAAAGGGAGTTACAATCAGCCCTCTGGGGAAAAAATACCTCGAAGAGATTTCCAAATATAAAAATAAAGCACTGAGATAAAAGTTCAGGAGGAGCAAACGTGCTCCTCCTGATTTTTCTGTATATTAAACAAAAAGCAGATCATGGTTGATTGTTGTGTAGAAAAGCTCTTTACGCTGTTCTGTATTGTCGGTCTGACCGAGTACCCACATCATTTTTGTAACGGAGGCTTCCAGAGTCATATCATAGGACTCGAGAATGGGGAAGCTGTCTTTAATCACCTTTCCAACCTGATAAACACTCATGTCGCTGCCTTCATGTGTGACCTGTGTTGCCATACATACAAGTTTCCCTGCGGAAACCCATTCATGGAGAGCATCGAGGAAGCTGTTATCCCCGTAGTTGGGAAGACCACCAACACCGAAAGATTCAATGATCAGTCCGTCGTAGGAATCTGCAAGAACATCAAGGACGTTTCCATCAATACCCGGAATGAGTTTTAGAAGAAAGATCCGTTCGTTCATGTTATGATAGAATTTCAGCGGCTTGGTGGAGTGGTCTTTATCATCTATGTAAAAGATGATTCTGTCGTCATGTATGGAGGCGATATCCGGATAATTAATGCTGGAAAAAGCATTGTAGCTTTTGGAAAATTCTTTTTTGGCCCGTGTGCCTGCAATAACCTTTCCGCCAAATACAATAGAAATTCCGTGAGCGCGCTCGTGGGATGCGAAGCGTAAACTGTCCAGAAGATTGGCTCTTGCATCAGTGATCGGCAGGTCAATTGGTTTCTGAGCACCGGTGATGACAATGGGACGACGGTTATTTTGGATTAAATAGGAAAGGGCAGCTGCAGTATATGCCATAGTGTCGGTTCCGTGACAGATGACGAAGCCATCATAAAATTCGTATTTTTTTTCAATTAGCTGCGCAAGCTCTGTCCAGTGACGGGCGCTGACACAGGTGCTGTCCAGGGAAAAGGGCTGTACCGTATCAATAGTACAGAATTCTTTGGCATCCGGAATATACGAGAGCAGCTCATCCGCAGTGAGCTGAGGAGACAGTCCGCTTTCTGTATATTTGGAAGCAATTGTACCTCCTGTTGCGATAAGTAATATTTTTTTCATGGGAAAATCCTTTCGGTAAATATTATGTGAATAATTTCAGTATAGCAAGGGGTATCAGGGGAGTCAAGGAGGGAAAAGCAGGCAGCAAAAGGAGAATTCTTTTTGTTTTTGATTTATGAGGATACTATAGAAAAATACAAAAAATAAGGATATAATAGCTGTATTAACTGATAAAAAACGGGGAGTGAGTTTATGAATAATCTGAAAAAAGTATATTGTCGTATTTATCAGGAAGTTTTTCACATGGCGATTCCGGTTCTGCCCTATACAGAGCCTAAAATTTTGAAAGGAATGGGCTCTGTTGTTCCTCTTTTAAAGAAAAGAGGCGTAAAATCTCTTCTGATTGTTTCCGGTCGGACAGTACACAGCCATCCGTTGATTCAGAAGCTGGAAAAAAAGCTTGCAGAAGCGGAAATCCGCTATGAGGTTTATGACAAAACCGTGCCAAATCCAACTATAGATAATATCGAAGAAGCTGTGAAAATTTATCATGAAATTGATGCACAGGCAATTCTGTCCATAGGAGGAGGGTCTGTAATGGACTGTGCAAAGATTGTAGGAGCAAGAATAGCGCGCCCTCATTTGCCTGTAAAAAAAATGAAAGGGCTTCTTAAAATTGTCTGTCCGACACCTCTCAGTATTGCGATTCCCACAACTGCAGGATCCGGCAGTGAAACGACTCTTGCTGCGGTGATTACAGACAGCGAAACCCATTATAAATATCCCATTAATGATTTTGTGCTGATTCCGGACTATGCAATTCTTGTTCCGCAGCTCACAATGGGGCTTCCGAAAATGCTGACAGCTACTACAGGTATGGATGCCCTTACTCATGCGGTAGAAGCCTACATTGGGCGAAGTACTACAAAGCTTACCAGAGATATGGCGGAGGAGGCTGTCTGTCTCATTGTAAAGAATTTATATCGCGCTTATGAAAAGGGCGAGGATAAGGAAGCCCGCAGAAATATGCTCCGCGCTTCCTACTGCGCAGGCGTCGCTTTTACCCGTTCTTATGTAGGATATGTCCATGCAGTCGCCCATTCTCTCGGCGGCCGGTATGGTATTGCCCACGGTCTTGCCAACGCGATTATTCTTCCTTATTTTCTGGAAGAATATGGAACAGAATGCAGTGAAAAGCTGGCGCGTCTGGCGCGTCTTTCCGGAATTGCAGACAAAAAAGCCAGTGACGGAAGCGCCAGCGCCGCCTTTATTTTATGGATACGCAGGATGAATACTCTTATGGGAATTCCGGATAAAATACCGGAAATCCGCAGAGAGGATATTCCCGAAATGGCAGCGCGGGCAGACAAAGAAGCAAATCCGCTTTATCCGGTTCCAAAACTAATGGACAAGAGAGCCCTTGGGGAGATGTACGAGCGGCTGATGTCCTGACAGATGCTCGCAGCGGGATTTTTGATAAACATACTGACTGATAAACCAGGAAAATCCCCAGAGGAAAAGCCCCAATAGAGACAGGATTTTACCTACTTTTGCTCCGGGAGCATGGTAGGTGATTTCCAGATGGTGATTTCCTTTGGAAAGAGGAAAGCCAAGGAAGGCAGTATTGACTTTTTCGGGTATAACAGCGCAACCGTCGATACTGACTTCAAAACCTTTGTCAAAAGGAATGGAGGTAATTACATAACCATTTTGGGAGAAAGAAATCTTTCCGGAAATATGATTTCCCTTTGTATGAGTCCTGTCGGGAATGAACTCTGACTGATAAAGAGAAGTGTCGGTAAGAAGAGACAGAGCTCCCGTATAACTCTTTATACCGGTCAGAGTGTAATCGCCATCGCTGAAGGTGACAGGGATTTTCTCTTGTCCGGCTTCCAGTTCCGTGACGAAAGTGAATATAGTATTATCGTTGTGATAAATGTGATAGGCTGCGCTTAATTTATTGCGGGTACCATTAAGCTTTATGGTAACGCTGTGGTTGGGTTTTGCGTTTTTTACTTCAAATTGCAGGAAAAAAAGCTGTTTTTGGGTGTCGGATTTCAGTTCTGTATGGAGAACAGTATCTATCGGTTTTGGCGTTTTAATATGATAGTTGTCTCCTTCTTTATGGATAGAACTGTCTTGTGGAAATGTGAGTTTCACGGGGACAGCACTGTCCATTATTTTTGCCTTTTTGTCAGTACTTTTCTTTGTGGTATCGTCTGCCACAGCATATTTCATAAGAGCAGTCTGATTATATGGGAAAGACAGCTTTTGGTACTCTTCGGAGGAAATTAACCTATCTGTTGCATAGAGAACCGGAGCTGCATATTCAGCGAGCTGAGTGCTGATGTTTCCCTTTTCATCCTTATTTATCAGGCGTTTGACTCCCATAAACTTGCGAAACAGAGGGTTGCCGGAAGTGGAGTGGGAGATGGCATTGTTGTAAGGAAGCTCTGTCTTGAAAGTGCGGGTAAGGAAGGTCTGATAATCCTGATTATAGGCAGAGGAGTACAAAGTGGTTGTCCACTGGGCTGGATTCCAGATACGGTTCATATTAGAGTTATCTTCTTTAAGAGAGCCGTCCTGTTCCATTCTGTAAAGCCCTTTTTCCTGGGCAAGAGCAGCATCTATTTCAGATTTCCATGAAGAATCCCAAAGAGATTCACAGAGTTCCTTATCTGCATTTGAACCAAGCTCCTGATTGATATAAAGTCCTGCACATACAAGATAAATCAAAAAGGGTGTTAAAAGAATAACAGGAAGATATTTTCTTGAAAACAGGGTTTGTATTCTTTGTAAAAATGAGGCTGTAAGGTAGCAAAGCAAAGGAACAAAAGGAATAAAAGCCTTGTCTCTGATATAAAGTCCACCGTTTAATATCCACGAAAATACAGGAAGGGTTAATACAATAATACATAAAATACACATGAGTTTTTCGCTGTATTTAAAAAGAAATATACCAAGTATCAGCACTGCGAGAATACCTGCGGAAAGTCCGATTCCATATCCTGTGTAGGTGAAATGTTCCAGGGAAAAATCGGGTATAAACAGAGTTTTTAACTGTGTTTTTGGGGATTTACCGCTTCGCACAAGAAGGGCGCAGGCAGTAGGAATCAGGAGGAAAGCAGAGGTAAAAACAGCAGTAAAAAACGGTAGGATAAACTGAAAAAACGTGTGTATTTTTCGATGCTGTTTTAACGGGAATTTCGCAATTCCATATATAAAAACCACCAGCATTCCACAGATACTGTAATAAAAACTGGTCATAATCATAAGGAAAATTCCGGTTGTCATAAGCATAAAACACTTCTTTTCCCAAAAGATATCGACCCCTATAAGCGCCAGAAGAAGGAATGGCATATAGTTCACAAACATAATCTGACGGTAGGACTGAAAAATCATAGGACCCGCCAGAAGGAAGAGAAGAGCTGTGGCAAAACGGATACTTTGGGAAAAGCCATGTCTTCCTGTCCAATAATAAAAAAGCAGGACAGAAGCAGAAAGTGTAAGGAAGCTGACTGCCATCAGATAGGTGCTCATTTTTACAAAAGGAAGCAGATAAGAAGGCAGTATAAGAGGGCTGAAAAGCCCGTAATAGGCAAAGTTATAGATGTTCTGTCCGCCACCTAAAGACGGAGCAAATTCAGGAAAAAGCTCTCCTGTCTGGTAGAACTGCTGTCGAAAATAATCAGGAATAACACTGTGCTGACTTAGCCAGTCAACCTCAGAACCGAACATACCGAGACGTCCGGCAAAGAGCCAGCAGAAGAACAGGGTAACCCCGAAAAGTATGATATATGGAACAAATTTTTTATTTGATTTCAAGGAAACAACCTCCTTTTAAAAAAAAATATACTGTATTATAACGCAGTCTTCTTAGAAAATCTCGAAAGAAATTCTTAAGTTTTCTTAAAGAAAATAAAGTTTTTGAAAAAATGAGTTATAATAAAACCACTATAAGGCAGCTATGTATTGAGAAGGAGAAAAGATAATGACAGACAGAAATCCCTGCATTTTGATCGTTGATGATAATCCGGAAATCCGTGAGATTGTAAACGTACTTCTGTCCGGAGAAGGATATCTGGTAAAGGAGGCAGCAGATGGAACAGAAGCTTTGAGACTTCTGGAGGAGTATCGTTTTGACCTTATTATCCTTGATATTATGATGCCCGGAATGAATGGATATGAAACATGTATAAAGATTCGGGATAAAAGTAATGCACCGATTCTGTTTCTGAGCGCCCGCACAACAGACAGCGATAAGCTTCTGGGATTTTCAAGCGGAGGGGACGATTATCTGGCGAAGCCTTTTTCCTATTCGGAGCTGATTGGAAGAACGAAGGCGCTGATTCGGAGATATCAGGTATATCGGGGAAAAGAGGATGCGGAGGTTCTTCCGAAGGGAGGGGTGATTCATTATCACGGATTGGAAATCGACGCAGTTCGGGAAGAAGTAACTCTTGATAAGAAGAAGGTAGAACTTACGAATACAGAATATGAAATGCTGAAGCTTCTGGTGACACACAGGAGACAGATTTTTTCCGCATCCAGATTATATGAGGCAATATGGAAAGAGCCTTATTATTACGGGGCAAATAATACGGTTATGGTACATATCCGGAATCTGCGCCAGAAGATTGAGGAAGACCCGAAGAATCCGGTACTGATTAAAACTTCCTGGGGAAAGGGGTATCACTGTGATTAAAAAGATCCGAACGAAGCTGATTTTACTGATTGTGGTAACGGGTGTGACAAGCCTTTTACTTTTTCGAGGGCTTTGGACACAGAAGTGGTCGTTCTGGTATTGGCTGATAGAAAATTGTCCCATTGAAGTTTCGTTTTTGCCGGAACCGGAGACGGATATTTTTTCCAGACTGGGTGAAGAGGCACAGAAATATGAGGTGCCGGAATCAGAGGACGATGCGGAGGCTGTAGAGGAAATACAGCCATTTTTTGACCTTGCAGACAAATATACGGCAATCTATATTTACGGGATTGAGGATGGGATGTATCGGGCAGGCAGAGCTCCTTCCGCTTTTATAGAAAACAGAGATAACTTTTTTTTTAATATGAGTTATGAATGGACAGATGGTATTGTTGAGCGATTTCATACCGTTAATCTGGAATTCAAAAACGGATATGCGTCCGTTATGATATATCTTTATCACAGCATGTTTTTTCTTATTCCTTATCTGATTTTCTGTCTGACTGTGTGTATCCTCTGGTTTCTGACAGTGATTTTATATTTTGTCACAGCAAAGATGCGTGTGGTAGAAAGACTCAAAGGCGAGATTCTTGAGATGGCATCAGGAAATCTTGACACACCTGTGAAGGAGGAAGGGCAGGATGAACTTGGTGTTCTTGCAAAGGAACTGGACAGTCTGCGTTTTACACTGCATGAGAAGTTCGCCGATGAGCAGGAACTTCATAAGTCAAACCAGGAGCTGGTCACAGCGCTGTCCCATGATCTTCGTACACCCCTTACAATTTTAAAGGGGTATCTGGAAATTGTGCAGCTTGGACGAAATCAAGAGCAGCAGGAGGAATATGTCAGGCGTTGTATCCAAAAAACAGAGGATATTCAGGAGATGACAAACCGGATGTTTGAATATGCTCTTGTCTATGACGAAGTGAAACTTGAAAAGGATTATCCGGAGCTGGAAAGAGTTATGCAGAGTATGATTCTTAAAGAACTTAAGGAGCATATGGAATTTCTGGAGCTGGCAGGATTTCAGACAGAACTGGTGAATGAGCTGCCGGAGAAAGAAGAAACAGTGCTGGCGGATACCGCTATGTTAAAGAGGGTATTCAACAATCTGTTTTCCAATATCATTAAATACGCAGACAAGAAAGTACCGGTATACATAGAAGTTACATCGGAACCGGAGTTTTGCATTCTTATAAAAAACAGGATAAAAGCAGAACAAAATCCCATAGAAAGCAACCGGATCGGACTGAAAAGCGTCAGAAAAATCATGGGTTTTATGAATGGGACTGTGGAAGTGACAGAGGAAAACAGGGAGTTTGCCGTGAGGTTGAGGATGAAGACAATATAAGTGTGAAATTTACTATATAGTTAATTATATGATATACTGAAACTGTTATAGATTCAGACTATAACCAGTCCTATGTTTTATGGATTAACACTTTCGGAAAAATCATGGTATAGTATTGTCATCGACGAAAAAGAGAAAGGTGAAGACATGTCTGGTATTGTAATTGAAAATGTGTGCAAGACCTTCCAGACAAAGGACGGAACGGTTCAGGCACTTAATCATGTAAATTTATCCATTGAGTCCGGAGATATTTACGGAATCATCGGTATGTCCGGTGCAGGTAAAAGTACTCTGGTACGCTGTATGAATTTCCTGGAGGAACCCAGTGAAGGAAAAGTCCTGATTGATGGGAAAGCTCTTGGAGATTTGACAAAGAAGGAGCTGCGCAGCCAGAGAGAAGATATTGGAATGATTTTTCAGCATTTCAACCTGCTGATGCAGAAATCGGTTTTGGAGAATGTTTGCTTCCCTCTGTATATTCAGGGAAAGAAAAAGGCAGAAGCACATAAAAGGGCAGCAGAGCTTCTGGAAATCGTAGGACTGGGAGACAAGCAGAACAGTTATCCGGCGCAGTTATCCGGCGGACAGAAACAAAGAGTGGCAATTGCAAGAGCTCTTGCTTCAGACCCGAAGATTCTTCTTTGTGATGAGGCAACAAGCGCCCTTGACCCGCAGACCACAGCTTCCATATTGGAGCTTTTGCAGGATATTAATAAAAGATTTGGTATCACCATTGTGATTATCACTCACCAGATGTCAGTTGTCCGTGAAATCTGTACGCATGTGGCAATTATGAAAGAAGGCGTAGTAGAGGAACAGGGACTGGTATCAGAAATTTTTTCCAATCCGAAATCTGCGGTAGCTAAAGACTTAATCCGAAAGGATACAGGTTCTGATGTGGAAAAGAAGAAATCCAACACGCAGGACAGGATTCGAAGCGGAGAGATTATCCGAATCGTATTTTCAGAGAACTCGGCTTTCGAGCCGGTTATTGCAAATCTGATTCTTACCTTTCATGAGCCGGTAAACATCTTAAAGGCAGACACGAAGAATGTGGGCGGTGTGGCGAAAGGTGAAATGATTCTTGAATTTGCCAAGGGCAGTACAAATGTAGAGGCAATGAAAGCATTTTTGAAGGAAAGAGGATTAGCAATAGGGGAGGCATCTGAATATGTGGAGTGAAACAGTAATTAAAATGATTATCACCGGAATTGGTGAATCTCTTTATATGACATTGGGTTCCAGCCTTATTGGATACCTTTTTGGAGTTCCGATGGGAGTGTGTCTGGCGGTGACAGATAAGGACGGGTTAAGACCAAATGCACTTGTTTACAAGGTACTGGATGTGATAGCGAATATTGTGCGAAGCATTCCGTTCCTGATTCTTTTAATCCTGATTATTCCATTCACGAGATTGGTGGTAGGAAAGAGTTATGGCCCTACTGCCGCTATCGTTCCGCTGACTTTGGCAGCGATTCCTTTTATTGCCAGAATGGTAGAGTCTTCTTTAAAAGAAGTTGATAAAGGTGTTATTGAAGCAGCCCGCTCTATGGGAGCAAGTGATTTCAGAATCATTACAAAGGTTTTGCTTGTAGAAGCCCGTACTTCTTTAATTAACGGAGCGACGATTGCAGTGGGAACGATTCTTGGATATTCTGCGATGGCAGGCTGTGTCGGGGCAGGCGGTCTTGGCGATATTGCCATCCGTTATGGTTATCACAGATGGCAGGCAGATATTATGATTGTAACGGTAATCCTTCTTATCCTTCTGATGCAGTTGTTCCAGGTAGTGGGAACAGTAGTGGCAAATAAACTGGATAAGAGAAAATAAGATGTAAAATTCCGTCTGGAAGAACAGGCGGCGATAATAAAAAATATAAAACAACTTTGGAGGATATTGACATGAAAAAATTAGTGGCAGCAGCATTAACAGGAGTATTGGCAGTAAGCGCATTAAGCGTAAATGTATTTGCAGAAGACGATAAGACTATCACAGTAGGAGCATCTGCAACACCTCACGCAGAAATTCTTGAGCAGGCAAAACCTCTCCTTGAGGAAAAAGGTTATGAACTGGAAATCGAGGTTTTTGACGACTATGTACTTCCGAATGAGGTTGTAGACAGCGAAGAAATAGACGCAAACTATTTCCAGCATATTACATATATGAATCAGTTTAACGAAGAAAAAGGTACGAAGCTTTTTGATGCAGGTGACATTCACTATGAACCATTTGGAATTTATCCGGGAACAAAAGACAGCCTTGATAAATTAGAGGATGGAGATACTATTGCTGTTCCAAATGATACAACAAATGAGGCAAGAGCGCTTCTTCTCCTTCAGGACAATGGAATCATTACTCTGAAAGAGGATGCAGGACTTAATGCAACTATCAATGACATTGAAGAAAATCCTCACAACATTGAGATTATAGAGTTGGAAGCTGCGCAGGTAGCACGTGTTGCAGAGGAAACATCCTTTGTGGTTCTCAATGGAAACTATGCTCTTCAGGCAGGACTTTCTGTAGCAAAAGATGCACTTGCCATTGAAGAAGCAGATTCTGAGGCTGCTAAAAATTACGTAAATGTAATTGCAGTAAAAGAAGGAAATGAAAACAGCGAAAAGATTCAGGCTCTTGTAGAAGTACTGAAATCTGACGAAATCAAAGAATATATCAACAATACTTACGATGGCGCAGTAATTCCTTTTGAAGTAGAAGAGGAAGCGGAAGATGCCGGTGAAACAGAAGAAACTGCAGAGACAGAAGAGTAATAATAGTATCAGATTGTAAAAAATAGTATAACTTGCCGTAACAAATAAAAACTCCAGAGATTGACCCTCTCTGGGGTTTTTGTTGATTCTGCCTATTAGATAAGATATAATGAAATACACATTGTATGAAATATACATTATGAAAAGTGTGTCTACATCCGGAGGTGTTATGCGAAGGAAGAATAAGAAGAAATCTTTAAACAGAGAATTTACAATTATGACGATGTTTACTTCTGTCAGCGCTCTGGTGTTATTCGGGGCTGTGATGCTGGCGCTTTTTTTTATTTTCTTTCACGGAGATATCAGGGAAGATATGGAAAATACGCTGAAAAATACCCAGCAGGAGTACAGGGAAAAAATCCAGTTCATTCAGGATGGAGGAGTGGCGATCCGGCATAACGCAGTTCTCAAAGACTTTTTTTCCGGGAACTGGTCAGACAGAGAAGAAATGGAGAAACAGCTCTCTTATAGCATGGAGCTTTTTTCTGAAAGAAATATGGCGGCAAAGCAAAAGCCCTTTGTAGTGAGCGTCTGTCTGTTTAACAGAAAAGGGGAACATGTAAAAAGCCACTATTATCCCATGACAGCTTCCGCAGCGCGGCTGAAAGAGCTTTCCTATCAGAGTCTGCAGCAGAAGTTCAGAGAAGGGGAAGAGCTTTATCAGGTCACCAGAGAAAATGGGGAAATTGTACTCTGTTTTCGAATTTACGATGAAGAAATGCAGGAAACAGGAACCTGTGTGGCAGGAATTGATGAAAAAGCTATGGATGTTCTGTTTCAGGAAATAGAGGGCTTTGATAATGGAAGCTGGATGGTACTTTCCAGCAGGAATGCAGTCCTTGCATCCGGCGGGGAACTGAAGAAAAAGGGAGAAATAAAGAGAAGAGATGAGATAAAACAGTGGATTGCAGCCGGACGGAATACTTCCGGAGAGAGGATTGCAGGCGGCGTAAGAAGCCTTTACAGGAGTGAGACGGCAGGATTTGGAATGTCGGCAGTTGTGGCAGTGGGAATGAATAATATTTACCGTATTCTCAAACCCACCTTCCTGACATTTGTGGGAATCATTTTTCTGACATTATTGTTTCTTGCATTTCTCAACCTTGGCGTCAGCTATCGGTTCTCCAGACCGCTGAAAAAGATGGGTGAGGTGCTGAGAGATTTTGGGCAGAAAAATTTTGATGTGCGTATGGAGGATTCTGCCATTCAGGAAATCGCGGATATCAGTATTGTATTTAACGAGATGGCAGACAGGATTAAATATCTGGTGGAGCAGGTTTATGAGAAACAGCTTCTTGCAACGCAGGCTCAGATGAAATATCTTCAGGCGCAGATTAACCCACATTTTCAGTTTAATATTCTTGCCATGTTCAGTATTAAGGCGAAGCTTGCCGGAAATGAGGAACTGTATCAGGGACTTCAGGCTTTTTCCAGACTGGTTCAGGGAAAAATTTTCAGGGAAAAGGAAGTGAAAATACCGGTTTCTGAGGAAATGGAGCTGGTAAATTTTTATCTTTATCTTCAAAAGAGCAGATTTGATGATAAGCTTGTTTACGAAATTCATTGTGAGGATAAAATGGGAGATTTTCTGATTCCACGGCTTCTTATAGAGTCTATTGTAGAGAATGCAGTTTCCCATGGAATAGAACCAAAAAGCGGAGATGGAAAAGTTGAGGTGGAGTTGTTCCTGCAGGAAGAAGAACTCCACATTACGGTCTGCGATGATGGAGTCGGCTACGTGGAAGACAAGAAAACGGAGGACAGAGTGGAGCGGGAGTGCTCTGTACAGGGAGAAAAAACAGGAGAAGGCGGCAGGCTGACAGAAATTCCGGATAAAATCAGCCATACACATACAGGAATGGAGAACACCAGACGCCTTCTGCAGATTTTGTATGGCGAAAATTACAGCCTGAACATATATGGAGAAAAGAATGTGGGAACAAAGGTGGAGATTATTTTGCCCGCAGAAAAAAGAGGAGGAATGGGAACATGTGGAAAGTAGCGGCAGCAGATGACGAGGCATATCTTCGCACAGCCTTACAGAAGCTGATGAACTGGGAAAAAATGGACTGTTCATTGGATGCAGTGCTTAACAATGGAAGGGCACTGATGGAGTACATAGAAGAAAATCATCCGGACATTGTAATCACGGATATTCGGATGCCGGAAGCGGACGGTCTTGAGGTGTGTAAATTTATTTATGAAAAATATCCGGAAATCCAGGTGATTATTTTAAGCGCATACAATGAGTTTGAATATGCCAGAACCGCAATTCGCTATGATGCGGCTGATTATGTTTTGAAGCTTTCTGTTCTGGAAGAACTTCCTCCGGCAGTGGCAAAAGTAACGCAGAAACTGGAGAAACAGAAAAAAGAACTGGAGCATGAACTACAGGCAGAGCCGCAGAAAAAGGAGACGGAAAGCCTTTATGAAAAAATGCTTTCTTATATAGAAGAAAATTACAGCAGCAAAATTGCTTTGAATGATATTGCAGAGGCACTTCATGCAAACAGCAGTTATTTAAGTCGCCTGTTTAAGCAGAAAAGCGGAAACAACCTTTTTGATGCAGTGCTGGAAAAACGGATTGAAAAAGCGAAAGAATATATGACGGATACGGACTGGAAGATTTATAAGATTTCTCAGGCTGTAGGGTTTGAGGATACGGGATATTTTTCCAGAGTATTTAAGAAATATACAGGTATTTCTCCTACAGAATACAAAAATGGAAGAAGGGATGAGGATGAAGCTTAAAAAAGCGGCTCTGGCAGGGATGTCTCTGTTTCTCCTTCTTGGGATATCGGGCTGTACAAAACAGAACGAAGAGCCTGTAGAGCTTACCCTGATGCATGGCTGGGGGAGTACGGAAGACGATCATGTGGCGATGCGAAATATTTATATGGATTACGAAAAAGAAAATCCGGACGTGAAGCTAAATCTGGTTTCCATGCCTTCCGGTAGTGAACTTCTGAGAAAAGTAGAGGATATGCTGATGGTAGGAGATATTCCGGACTTGGTTTTTCTGGGAGGTACAAGAAATGGGATGGTTTATGACTTTATGGTGGAAAAAAATCTTGCCCTGAATCTAATGCCATATATAGAGAAGGATCCGGAATTAAAGAAAAGTCTTGCGCCTGTAAATCTGAATTACTGGACGACAGAAAAAGGCGAGATTTATACAATATCAGATGTTCTTCATTTAAGCGGCGGATACTGGTACAACAAAGAAATTTTTGACCAGGTGGGAATAAGGAGAATTCCGGAAACCTGGGAGGAATTTCTCGATGTCTGCCGGAAAATCAAAAGATGGTCAGACAGAGAAGGAAAGAGAGTGAAATGCCTGCAGATGCCTTCTGAAGCATACCTTTATCTGATGGGACACATGCTTGCTTCCGGGCAGGAAAACACACAGGAAATCATGCAAAACAGGAGTGACAGTATTCTTCCCAGCTTGAAAAAACTGGATCAGCCTCTGATGCTGCTGAAGGATTTGTATTCCTTTACTATAGCGGAAAACGATTATAGTTATCGGGATGATACAAGCAGTTTTAATAAAGGAAAATCGGCTATGTATATCAACGGAAGTTGGGCTGCTCCTATGATTTCAGAAAAAATTGATGCAGGATATGCTCTTTTGCCCTTCAAAAAAGGAATAACTCTTTCCTGTGAATCCGCCTGTCTTGGATATGTGCTGGGAAATACAGAAGATGAAAAGAAGAGAGAGGCTGCAATCGATTTTGTAAAATATATGCTGAGTAAGCCGGTGCAGGAAAGAATTCTAAGGGAAACGGAGCAGATGCCTGCGAATCCGGAAATAGATCTGGGAGACTATGCAGAGGAAATGCCCCGTTTTTACCACGCGGTGGAGGTGGTGAAGGAGGCGGATTGCCGCATTGAGGTTCCGGATAATCTGTGGCCGGTTCATATTCAGGAAATTTTTACGGAAAGTATTCAAGAGGTACTTCTTGGAAAGAAGGAGGAAACCGCCTTTCTTCGGGAGCTGTCAGAGGCGCGTGAAAAATAGAATGGGAGTTTTCTTTCCGGTCAGGAAAAAGGTAAAATAATTACATGGATTTACTGAAAAGTAAAAATAATCCAGATTTTTTGTAAAGATTTTTCATTCAAATAAATCCCCTGATTTAGTACTATAAGGTTACCAAACAGAGATGCGAAAAAATCGGGAGGAAAAGAAAATGAAAAAAAGAGCAATCAGTATCTTATTATCAGCAGCGGTTGCAGCAGGCACAATGGCGGGAACTACAGCTACCGCATTTGCCGGAGATGACAACACACTTGAATTTTATCATGGCTACTATCACGATGAAAGCGAATGGCCGGCAGCTAAAGTCATGAGAGATATTTATGACGAATTTGCAGCACAGCATTCAGACGGAGATATCAAATTTGAGCCGATTGCAGTAGAAAACAGAGATGAAATCATCAGTGCAGAGGTTGCTGGCGGTAACTTCCCAGATGTTGTAGACTGTGGTACAGCACTTTCACTGGCAGCAATCAGCCAGGGACTTGTTCTTGATTTGAAACCATTTATTGATGAGAACAATCTTCAGGACGCAGTTGGACTGAACTACACACAGAACGATGTTGACGGACATATCTACACAGTACACGATCAGTTAGAGAGCCGCGGTCTTTGGTACAATGCAGAGGTTCTGGAAAAAGCAGGCGTGAAACCGGAAGAAGCATTTGCAGACTGGGATGCTTTCGGAGCAGCAATGGAAAAGGTTCGCGCACTGGATGACGGAACATACGGATATGCAGCAGGACAGGGTTCCAGCTTTATTATGAACGCGATTCTCGGTTCTACAGAAGAAGGACGCGCAATGATTGAAAGCGAACTGACACCGGATACCATTAATTCTGATTTATTTGCAGAAGCATTCAAGACAGCTGCAACTTTAGATCAGGCAAACGGTTCAGACCATACTACAGAAGATGTTGGAAATCTTATGGATGATTTCAACAAAAACGGAATGGCTGCAGTTTTATTTAACGGTGTATGGAATGCCAGCGGTATCGGCGAAGAGCTTGCTGATAAAGTTGAACCGGCAGTTTTTCCGGGAAATGTTTCTATTATCACAGCAGGTGCCGGACTTTCCGTATCTGCAAACATGAGCGAAGAAAAACAGGCACTTGCTCTTGAGTTTATAAAATACATGGTAAGTCCTGAAGTACAGGCAAAAATCTTTACAGGCGTACAGGCTAACCCATGTAACACAACTGTAGACTTAAATGCACTTGCAGAAGAGAGCAAAGATCCTATCACAATGAAGCTTGCAGCAGCCTGCTCCGCAGCAAATGCAGCAGAGACAATTACAAGCGATATGAGACATGCGTGGGGCTCTGATGTAGGAAGCGCAATCATCAATGCGCTGATGGAATCAGCAGTTGAGGGAGCTGATATTGACGCTCGTCTTGAGCAGCTGAAACAGGAACTTATCGCATTAGTTGGATAATGAATCTGTGAAATGTAAGGGGAGGGAAGGAAACTTCTCTTCCCCTTTTTTAGCCAAATTTCGGATAAAGGTTTCTAGTGAGGAGGAAAAAATAGATGATGACAAAACAAAAGTCATGGAAACGCAAAGGGTTTATCCTTGCTTTTCTTGCGCCTACGCTGATTGCGTTTGCAGTGTTTTATCTTTATCCCATTCTGACAGTTTTGTTTACTTCTTTCTGCAAATGGGATTATACAAACATTACAAGTCCTGAGTTCTTCGGATTTAAAGATATGTGGAACAATTACAATTATATTTTTAAAATGTACCCGTATTTCTGGGAGGCACTGAGAAATTCTTCGATATGGGCGCTTTTGGGCGTGTTTGTCCAGATTCCGATTGCGACTCTGATCGCTCTGGCTCTGTCAAGAAAGGTCAGGGGAATCAAGTTTGTCCGCAATGCCTACATTATGCCGAATATGATTTCCACTGCGGCTATGGGTATGATTTTTCTGCAGTTATACAGCCCGCTTTACGGTATTGTAAACCCGATTATAAAGCTGTTTCAGCCGGGATTTAAAGAGAACATTCTCCTGTTAAAAGGACCGGCATTTATTGCAATGACCTGTGCCTATATCTTCTTTACCGGCACGACAACCTTAATGATTCTCGGAAATATCATGGCGATTCCGGAGGATGTAAAGGAAGCTGCAATGTTGGACGGAGCAAGCGGTCTTCGTCAGGACTGGTATATTACGCTTCCTATGATCAAAGAAACTCTTCGTATGGTATCTATTCTGTCAGCTACATCAGGCTTCCTGCTTTACAATGAGGTATACTTCCTCACAAAAGGTGCAGCCGGAACATACAGTATCAGTTATGTAATCCGTGAACTGGCTATTACAAGCTCCAGAACTCAGTTCGGACGTGCAAATGCAGTGGCTGTGATTCAGATTCTGGCAGGTATGATTATTATTGTCCTTGTAAATGTTTTATATAATTATCTGTTCCGCGGCAGCAGAAAGAGAGGTGCGGCAAAATGAAAAAGAAACATACTTCCGCAGTACAGTCCATGAATGGAGTAACAAAAGCGGTAACTTATATTTGCCTTGCATGGGCACTGTTTGTATCTCTGATGCCCGTGGTTTGGCTGGTATTGTCCAGTCTGAAAAAAGATCCTCTTGCCCGTCCGGGATTTCAGCTTCCGGAATCTATCTGTATTGATGGATATATATCTACCTTTACAGACCTTCATGTGGTAAGATATTTTGCAAACAGTATGATCATTGCGGGGATTTCCGTGGCGATCAGTATTCTGATGATTTCCATGTCTGCCTATGTAGTGGCACGTATGGAATTTAAGGGAAAAGGTTTTATTAATATGATTCTTTATTCTACTATGTTTATTCCGGCGACAGCACTGACTTATCCGGTGTATAATCTGGTAAATAAGCTTCATATTTACAACACAAGAGGCGCGCTGATCTTTATTTACGCCTGCAGCGGTATCGCACTAAGTTTCTTTGTTATAAAGAACTATTATGCCAATATTCCACATGAACTGGAGGAGGCTGCGCGTATCGACGGCTGTGGCTATGCAATGACCTGGTGGAAGGTTATTTTCCCGATTGCGAGACCGGGAATCATGACAGCGGCTGTGCTTGCGTTTCTTAACAACTGGAATGAGTATTATTGGGCATCCCTTGTTATTGTTGACAGGGAAAAACTGACAGTTCCAGCGCTTTTATCCACATTTACCACCTCATTCAGAACCAATTATAACGGTTTGTTTTCTGCTATGGTGGTTATTATTCTGCCGCCGATTATTCTGTACTGTGTATTCAGTAAATTCTTTGTTGAAGCTTTGTCCGGCGGCGCTGTAAAAGGTTAATGATCAGGAGGAAAAAGATTATGAATCAAGAAATCAGAGAGAGAACGAAATGGTTTATGGAAGCAAGATTCGGAATGTTTATTCACTGGGGACTTTACTCTATCCCTGCAAAGGGAGAGTGGATGATGTCCGAAGCGGAAATGAGTGTTTCTGAATATAAGCAGTATTTTGACCTGTTTGATCCGGTGGATTACAATCCCCGCGAATGGGTTCGCCTGGCAAAAGAAGCAGGAATGCAGTACGCAGTTCTCACAGCAAAGCACCACGACGGATTCTGCCTGTTTGATTCTGCACTGACAGAGTACAAAGCAACAAATACGAAAGCAGGAAGAGATCTGGTACGTGAATTCGTGGACGCCTGCCGTGAAGAGGGGATTCGCGTAGGACTTTATTTTTCCATTATTGACTGGAGTCATCCGGACTTCCCGAAATACGGCGACCGCCAGCATCCTATGAGAAACAACGAAGCTTATAAGGATGAAAAAATTGACTTTGACAGATATCTGGAATATATGCATGGACAGGTGAAAGAGCTTGTAACAAATTACGGAAAAATTGATATTCTGTGGTTTGACTTCTCTTATGACGATATGTGCGGAGAAAAATGGAAAGCAACAGAGCTGATTAAGATGGTTCGTAAATATCAGCCGGATGTCATTATCGACAACCGTCTGGAAGGCTCAGGGGAAGACCACGGAAGTATTGCAACTGCAAATCCTCTGATTTACAGCGGCGATTTCGCAAGCCCGGAGCAGATTATTCCACCGGAAGGGGTAAGAGATGAACTTGGTGAAATGATTCCGTGGGAACTTTGCGCGACTATGAACAATCACTGGGGATACTGCAATTTTGACCATCAGTATAAGTCTCCGGAAATGCTCATCCGCAAGCTGGTAGAGTGTACAAGTAAGGGCGGAAATATGATTCTCAACGTTGGACCTGATGCGAAAGGAAATATTCCGAAGGAAAGTGTAAAAATTCTCAAGGAAATTGGTCAGTGGATGAAGAAGAATCAGGAAAGTGTTTACGGCTGTGGAATCTGTGAGCTTCCAAAACCGGAATGGGGACGTTATACACAGAAGGGGAATGTGATTTATGCTCATGTTTACGAGACGCCTCTTGGAGCGCTTCCTCTCTATGGCATCGGACCGGATAAGCTGGATAAGGTTTATTATGTGGCCGACGGTACAGAAATGAACCGTGGAGAGGCATGGAATACGGTACTTTTCTCTGATGTGGCATTTGTTTCTTTTGGAGATAATCCGGTATTTACCTATGAGCTTCCGGACAAAAGAGATACGGTTTTAAAAATTATTCTGAAAGAGGAGTAAGTCTATGGGACAGGTTACAGCGGTTTTAATCGGCGCGGGACTTCGCGGCGGTCACGTATATTCAGCTTATGCGAAGGAACATCCGGATGAACTGCGTATCGTTGCAGTGGCAGAGCCGAATGAAAAGAGAAGAAAAGAATATGCAGAGAAGTTTCACATCCCTGAAGAATTTCAGTTCAGCGGATATGAAGAGCTTCTTTCCGGAGAAAAACTTGCAGACTGCGCGATGGTATGCACTCAGGATACTATGCACTATGAGCCGGTTGTAAAGGCTCTGGAAAAAGGGTACCATGTACTCTGCGAAAAGCCTATGTCTCCGGATAAAAAAGAAATTATTGAAATGGGAAAAATGGCAAAAAAATACGGACGCATTCTTATGATTTGTCATGTGCTTCGTTATTCTGCATTTTTCTCCAAAATCAAGGAGTGTATTTCTCAGGAAAAAATCGGAAGACTTATGAGCATTCAGCATATTGAAGAGGTAGGCTTCTGGCATCACGCGCACAGCTTTGTCAGAGGAAACTGGCGCAGGGCAGAGGAGACAAGCCCTATGATTCTTCAGAAATGCTGCCATGATATGGATATTCTTCTGTGGCTGGTGGACAGCCCTTGTACGAAGGTGAGTTCTTTTGGAGAGAGAACCTTTTTCCGCGAAGAAAACGCACCTGAGGGAGCGCCTAAGCGTTGTCTGGATGGATGTCCTCACAGAGCAGACTGTGCTTTTTATGCTCCGAAGTTCTATTTCGAGCATCCCAAGGCAGAGGAAGATGGTCTGATTTATGCAGTTTCTTCTGATACAGATACAGAGACTGTTCTCCAGGCATTGAAAGAAGGACCTTACGGAAGATGTGTGTTTCATTGTGATAATACGGTTGTGGATCATCAGGTTGTGAATCTGGAATTTGAAAATCAGGTTACTGTGAATATGACCATGAGCGCATTTTCCACTCATTGCTCCCGTATCATTAATATTATGGGAACAAAGGGACAGTTGAAGGGAAATATGGAAGACGGTGTCATTGAAATTGACAATTTTGTCACCGGAGAAAAAGAGACGATTCAGTTGAATACTTCCCCGAAGGGACACAGCGGAAGCGATACAAATATGATGCGTGATTTTGTGAAGCTTGTATCAGGAGATGCATCCTGCGGAAAATCCAGCGCTGAAATTTCTGTGGCAAGCCACCTCATAGCTCTGGCGGCAGAAGAATCCCGTGTGACCGGAAAGACAGTGGATTTCCGGGAATATCAGGAAGAGAAATAATTGAAAATGAGACGGACTCCGCATAAAAACTGACCTCTAAAATATAATAAATTCTGGATATTTTGACAATGACAAAGCTATGATATACTAAATTACATTGAAAAACGACTTGTAGTAGAGAGGTGTTGTGTATGTCATATCCAAGAATTTTAACAGTACAGGATATTTCCTGTCTGGGACAGTGCTCCCTGACAGTTGCTCTTCCGGTAATTTCAGCCTGCGGAGTGGAAACCTGCGTACTGCCGTCTGCGGTACTTTCCACCCATACAGGAGGTTTCAGCGATTATACGTTCCGCGATCTGACGGAAGATATGCCGAAAATCAACAGGCACTGGCAGAAGGAAGGGCTTTCCTTCGACGCAGTTTACACAGGATATCTGGGAAGTGAAAAGCAGATAGAATATGTCTGCGGTCTTCTCGATACAGTAAAAAAAGAAGGCGCGCCTGCAATAATCGACCCTGCAATGGCGGACAACGGCAGGCTTTATGTTGGCTTTGATGAGGCTTTCGTAGAATCTATGAAAACACTTTGCGCAAGAGCAGACTATCTCCTTCCGAATATGACAGAAACAAGTCTGCTCACAGGTCTTCCTTATCAGACAGAGTATGACAGGTCATACATTGACACAGCTCTGAAAGTGCTGACGGAGCTTGGGGCAAAGAATGTGATTCTTACCGGAATTTCCTACAGAGAAGGCTATACCGGCGTTGTAGTTTTCGAAAACGGAGAGTATCATTATTATGAGCATGAAAAACTCCCGAAAGGCTGTCATGGTACAGGAGATATTTTTGCATCGTCCTTTACAGGGGCTCTGATGCGCGGCAAAACAGCTTTTGAGGCTGCGCAGATTGCTGCAGATTTTGTCCTTGCCTGCATGAAAGCCACCGCAGAGGAGGAAAATCACTGGTACGGCGTCAAATTCGAGCCGGTGCTTCCGTATTTAATCGAGAGAGTGAATAAATCGGGCTTTGAGAAATAGGGCGATATAGCAAAAAATAGCCAGACCGCTTAAAAGAAGCCAGATAATCGGAAGGTCAGCATTGGAAAGAAACGCGCCTGTAAAAGCAGAAGCTGCAAGAACTCCTAACTGGAATATCAAAGAGAACAGGGACATAATACCGGCGAGCATTTCTCTTGGGGTATTTTGGGACAGGAGCGTGTTCTCGACTGTGCTTCCTCCCCCATGGAAAAAATAGATAAGTAAATAAGCCAGCACGAAAAAGGAAGGATGCAGGATACTCCCAAGAAGAAAAGTGCCTGCAGCAAAAAGTAGTCGGATGACAAACAAAAAATTCCACCAGGGGCGCTTTCTGTTCGGGGATATATGTAGCAGAAGCTTCGGCGTAAGATAACTGGCAAGAGCAGTAAAACAAAAACCCAAAAAGGAAACGATGCCGAATATCCAAAGTTTCCTGTCAGCCATAAGGCGCAAAAGTCCCGGCTGCCAGTAAGTTTCCAGAGAGAACAGGACAGTTCCTGTAAAGAAAACCTGAATAAGTAAAATACGAACCGGAGCAGATTGCACGGAAAAGCGAAGACTTCCTGCCATCTGTCTCCGGAATTTTTTTATTTCTGAAAAAAGGAGAAAAGGTTCTCCGGAAGAATCAATATGGGTATCTTTTACCCCGACAACTGTAAGAAGAGTGATAAGCAGATACAACAGCGCCATCACAAAAAGATTGGCAGAACAGGTAGTGCCGATATTTCCAAGAAATCCTGCAAAAATACTTCCGACAGCAATTCCCAAGCTTTCAATAAAGCCCAGTTCACCGCTTGTTTTGGCTGTGGAAGCGTCCCCTCCTGAAAGAAGACTTTTTTCCAACACAAGAGCATCCAGACTGCCGGAGGAAAAGGCTCTTCCTGTTCCCTGAATAGCAAATGCCAAAAACAGAATAGAAACATTGGATGTTTCCACGATAAGAAGAAATAAAGAAAGAAGCATCAGAGAACAGGAAATAAGAAATGTTTTTTTGCGTCCAAATATATCGCTGAAAACGCCGCTGGGAAATTCAAAGAGAATCACAGTCAGAGAGTAAACTCCTATGACCAATGGAAGAAGCTCTGTTCCAGCACCTCTGGAAATAATCATAAGGCTCATTATCGGAAGCATCAGTCCTGTAGAAAGGCTTTTCAGCAGAAAGATTGTTCGAAAAATATTATTCATTGGCATCCTCCTTCACTTTATAAGCAAGTAAACTGTATTCCCATGGATAGGTGTCAGGGCGTTTTTGAGAGTGAGATTCCAGAAAATCAAAGATGATTTTCCGAAGCTGTGTTATTTCGTTTTCTGTTAGAAACGCGATACCTGTAAAGATGTCTGCGGGAATATTGGAAAAAGGGTCTTCAATAGCATCTTTCGGGCAGTCATAAAAGGCTTTGCAGTATCCCTGAAAAACATTATGAACCATATTTTCCAGTACGATTTCCCGTTCATGGCGAAAATCATCCAGATGGCATCCGATACTGATATCAACGTCAGCAGGAACATAAAATTTTGCGGTAATCCCGCGAATCAGTTCCGTATGGTGAAGACTTACAATTCCCAGTGTTTCCAGTTTCTTTAAATGAAACTGAATGGAAGACGGAGAGATTTTCAGTCTGTCTGCGAGAAACTTTGGCGTTACCGGTTCGCCTGCCAGCCGAAGCTCACGAAGGATTTCCTGACGACAGGGACTCATATAAATTTCCAGTTCTTTTTTGGTAGATAAAACAATTATTTTTTTCATGCAAAATTCCTCCCCATTTATATTAAAATCATTACATGAATTATAACATTACATAATATGTAATGTCAAGAGCGAAGCAGTATATAATTTTGATTCGCTGCTGTGAACGAAGTGAAAAGTAATAAATGGTAAAAACGATTGTTCTTGCATGACAGGGTAAAATTCGCTAGAATAAGTCTTAAAGTAAAAGAATTGGCGGGTAAAGTGAAAGAATCACCGATAAATGGGAGTGTGAACAAAAATGAAATACATTGAAAAATCAGAAAGGAAATCCCTTGGGGCAAAAACAGAAGATGAGCTGATGAAATATATTCTGGAACAGCCCGTGGAACCGGGGGAGAAGATACCCAATGAGTTTGAGCTTGCGGAGAAGTTTGGCGTAGGTAGGAGTACCATTCGGGAGGCGGTAAAAGGTCTGGTATCCAGAGGAATCCTGGAGGTGCGCCGCGGTTCCGGAACTTATGTGATAAATACAAATCCTCTGGACATAGACCCTCTTGGGCTTGGAAAAATAGAAAACAAATATCAGCTTGCCCTTGATCTTTTCGAGGTACGTCTTATGATTGAACCGGAGATTGCAGCGGCAGCCTGCAAAAATGCGACAAAAGAAGATCTGCTCCGTCTGAAAAAGCTCTGTGACCAGACAGAGGAGCTGTATATGAGCGGAAAAAATCATATCAGCAAAGACATCGAATTTCATACCTGTATTGCACAGTGCAGCAAAAATCAGGTTGTGGAAATCCTGATACCGATTATCAATAAGGCAGTTCTGACCTTTGCCAATATTACTCACAGGCTGTTAAAGGACGAAACCCTTGAGACACATCGGGCAATTACGAAAGCGATTATGCGGAGAGACTCTGTGGGAGCGAAATGTGCAATGATTATGCACCTGACATATAACCGCCAGACAATTATGAAGCTTATAGATGAAAACGTCTGATGATTTTGGCGGTAATACAGACGAATTTTAAATAATAATAGATGTTTTGCACAAAAAGGCATGTTTGTCCAATAGGATAAATGTGCCTTTTTTGTGTAAAAGATAGAAAGAAAAATAGATACGTCATATGTATTGAATGCGAAATATGGGGCATATATAATTTAGACATAATAACAAAAGACGTCAGATGTTATGGAAGGAAATAAGAAAAAAGAATGCAGATGCAGCATTCTGAGAGATATGTAGGAGGAGTTTTTTTATGAGTAACGAAACAGCAACCCTGGATCCTACCCGCCTGATTCTGGCTGCAATAATCGGACTTGCGATTCTGCTTGTTTTGATTATTAAATTCAAAGTACAGGCTATGGTAGCTATTCTTGTGGGAGCTATCGCAATCGGACTGATTGCAGGTATGCCATTTAACGACATTGTAACTGCTGTAAATGATGGTATAGGAAACACCCTGAAAGGCATCGCGCTTCTCGTAGGACTTGGTTCCATGTTCGGAGCCATACTGGAAGCATCGGGCGGCGCCCAGACTCTGGCTGTGACAATGGTCAGACGTTTCGGAGATAAAAAAGCAGCCTGGGCGCTTGGAATCACAGGACTTGTTATTGCAATGCCGGTATTTTTTGACGCAGGTCTGATTATCTTAATCCCGCTGGCATTTTCCCTTGCCAAAAGAACAAAACGCTCATCTTTATTCTATGCAATTCCATTACTTGCAGGACTTGCAGTAGGACACGCGTTCATCCCGCCGACACCGGGACCCGTCCTTGTAGCAACTATGCTGAACGTAGAACTTGGCTGGGTTATTCTGGTAGGTATTTTCTGCGGAATCTTTGCCATGATCGTAGCCGGGCCTGTATGGGGCTCCATCTGTGGAAATAAATTTATGGTTCCTGTTCCGGAACACGTAGCAGAGCAGGAAGACATTGACGAATCAAAACTTCCGAACTTCTGGACAATCGTTGGAATTATTATGATTCCGCTGGTACTTATCATTCTGGATTCCATTTCAGGCGTGGTACCTGCATTAAGCGGAGTTGCTCCGATTTTTGCTTTCTTCGGAGAGCCTTTTGTAGCCCTTCTTATTGCCACAATCGCAGCAATGCTGATTCTTGGTGTGAAGCATGGCTACTCTATGAAAGAACTTGAAAAGATTATGACAAAATCTCTGGAGCCTACAGGTCTGATTCTTCTTGTAACAGCCTGCGGCGGCGTACTGCGTTATGTACTGCAGTATTCCGGACTTGGAGAAGTGATCGGAAACGCGGTTGCCTCCGCGAGCCTGCCAATCGTTGTGGTAGCTTTCGTGGTTGCTGCGCTTGTAAGAATCTGTGTAGGTTCTGCTACAGTTGCTATGACAATGGCGGCCGGTATCGTGGCAGCGCTGCCTGGTATTGCAGAGCTTTCCCCACTGTACCTTGCATGTGTGACAGCAGCAGTTGCAGGCGGCGCAACTGTATGCTCCCACTTTAATGATTCCGGTTTCTGGCTTGTAAAATCACTTGTTGGAATGGATGAAAAAACAACCTTAAAAACATGGACAATCATGGAGACCCTGGTTGGAGGAACCGGATTTATCGTAGCACTTATTATTTCATTTTTCGCATAACAAAATTTGCGACAGAAGCATAATGGAACCGTCCTGGAGCGTGTTTGAACAGGGACGGCGGAGAGGAGAATTTCTATGGAATTAAAGAGTCAGGAAATGCGAAGACTTGCCCCGGAACTGGATCCGCTGAGAATCGGTACAGGATGGAAGCCGGAAGATTTGTCCAAGGTACAGGTTATGATTGAGAGTACCTTTGGTGACAGCCATCCCGGAAGCGGACACCTTGATATTCTTGTTGAGGAAGTAAGAAAAGGAATTGAAGAGGCCGGAGGACACGGCGCCCGCTACTACTGTACAGATATCTGTGACGGCGAAAGTCAGGGAACAGACGGAATCAACTACAGTCTGGTAAGCCGCGAAATGATTGCAAATATGATTGAAATACATGCAAATGCCACACCTTTTGACACCGGAGTTTATCTGGCAAGCTGTGACAAGGGAATGCCGGCAAACCTGATGGGACTTGCAAGAGTAGACATTCCGGCAGTTGTAGTACCGGGCGGAACCATGAATGCAGGCCCGGAAATGCTCACTCTGGAGCAGTTGGGAATGTACAGCGCCAAGTATCAGCGCGGTGAAATTGACGAGGAAAAGCTGAATTGGGCGAAATGCAATGCCTGCCCAAGTTGCGGCGCCTGCTCTTTCATCGGAACAGCCTCCACTATGCAGATTATGGCAGAGGCTCTGGGACTTGCCCTTCCGGGAAGCGCCCTGATGCCTGCCACAAGCCCAGATCTTCTTACCTATGCCAGAGAAGCCGGAGCGCTGGCAGTGAAGCTTGCATCCATGCCGGGAATGCACCCAAGTGAGATTGTCACAGAGAAGAGCTTCGAAAATGCAATCCTCGTTCATGCGGCAGTTTCCGGAAGCACCAACTGCCTGCTCCATATTCCGGCGATTGCTCACGAATTCGGCATTGAGATTACAGGAGACACCTTTGACAGACTTCACAGAAATGCCCGTTATCTTCTTGATGTGCGTCCGGCAGGAAGATGGCCTGCGGAATGCTTCTACTACGCAGGCGGTGTTCCTGCGATTATGGAAGAGATTCGAGAGCATCTCCATCTGGATGTGATGACAGTTACCGGAAAGACTCTTGGAGAAAACCTTGATGAATTAAAGAGAAATGGATTCTACGAAAGATGCGGAAAATGGCTGGAAGACTTCAATGCCCGCTATAACGTGAATCTTAAAAAAGAAGACATTATCCGTTCTTATGACAACGCAATCGGAACAGATGGAAGCATTGCTATTTTAAGAGGAAATCTTGCGCCGGAAGGAGCAGTGATCAAGCACACTGCATGTCCGAAGAAGATGTTCCAGGCAGTGCTCAACGCCAGACCTTTTGACAGTGAGGAAGAATGTCTGGATGCAGTTCTGAAACATAAAGTAAAAAAAGGTGATGCTGTATTTATCCGTTATGAAGGTCCGAAAGGAAGCGGAATGCCGGAAATGTTCTATACATCTGAGGCGATCAGCAGCGACAAAGAACTTGGAAGAAGCATTGCCCTTATTACAGACGGCCGTTTCTCCGGTGCATCTACAGGTCCGGTAATCGGACACTGCAGTCCGGAGGCAGTAGACGGCGGCCCTATCGCTCTGGTGGAGGAAGGCGACCTGATTGAGATTGACGTACCTGCCAGAAAGTTAAATATTATCGGTATTCACGGAGAACGCAAATCCATGGAAGAAATCGATGCGATTTTGAAAGAGCGCCGAAAAAACTGGAAACCGCGTGAACCGAAATACAAAAACGGCGTTCTTCGCCTGTTCAGCCAGTATGCAGCAAGCCCGATGAAGGGTGCATATCTGGAATACTGATTTCGTCAGAGGAGGCTCATATGGAAACAAAGATAAACGGAACTAACTTTGAGCTCTATACACACAAATTCATCACTGTCGGAGAGATTATGCTCCGTTTAACTCCTCCTAATTACGAAAAAATCCGTATGGCGTCATCCTTTGAAGCAAGCTACGGCGGAAGTGAGGCAAACATAGCGCTGGCACTTGCAAATCTTGGCATTGACAGCACCTTTTTCACTGTTGTACCTGATAACAGTCTGGGAAAAAGTGCTGTTCGTATGCTGAGAAGCAATGACGTACATTGTGCACCTGTTATCCTGAGTACACCAAAGGAAACCCCGACGCACTCTCTGGAAGGATGAAAAAGAACATTCCAAAGGGGATATAAAGGACGACATTCCTTTGCAGCCGGATTACGGACAGCAGGATATGGTATTTTGGGAATTTGTGAAAAGATATCCCAATCTGAAATGTATAGCCCGCCATGTGCGCTATACTCACAGCGGCAGTGAAAACAGTCTGAAAGCTTATATGTGGTATGAGGGACGTACCTTTGAAAGCAGGCTTTTTACCTTCCATATTCTCGACAGGGTGGGCGGAGGCGATGCTTTTGCCAGCGGTCTGATTTATGCGATGATGAAAGAGTATACGCCTTCGGATATGCTGAATTTCGCAGTGGCAAGCAGCGCGATCAAGCATACCATTCATGGAGACGGGAATATCACCGATGATGCAGAAACCATTCGAAATCTGATGGATATGAATTACGATATAAAAAGATAGATTCAAGAAAGGAATGAAAGACAATGAAAACACTTGAAGAACAGTTTTATGATTTTGCAGTAGTTCCGGTTGTTGTATTAGAGGACGCGAAAGATGCAGTTCCTCTTGCAGAAGCGCTTGTAAAAGGCGGACTTCCCTGCGCAGAAGTTACATTCCGTACAGATGCGGCAGAGGAATCTATTCATCTGATGTGTGAAAAATATCCGGAAATGCTTGTAGGCGCGGGAACCGTTCTTACGACAGAGCAGGTTGACCGTGCAGTGGCAGCAGGAGCGAAATTTATTGTAAGTCCGGGATTTGATGCGGAAATTGTAGATTATTGTCTTGAAAAAGAGATTTCGGTTCTTCCGGGCTGTATCACCCCGTCTGAAGTGGCGCAGGCTGTCAAAAGAGGTCTTAAAACCGTTAAATTTTTCCCGGCAGAGCAGGCTGGAGGACTTCCGATGATCAAAGCAATGGCAGCTCCGTATACCATGCTGAAATTTATGCCGACCGGAGGAATCAGTACAAAGAACCTGAAAGACTATCTTGGATTCGATAAGATTATCTGCTGCGGCGGAAGCTGGATGGTAAAAGGTGATTTAATTAAAAACAAAGAGTTTGACAAAATCGCAGAGATGACAAAAGAAGCTGTAGAGCTGGCTGCATCTGTCCGCGGATAATAGCAGGGAGGAAAAACAATGAATCTGAATTTAAGACCGAAAGAAGAATGTACTTTTGACGCTGTTTCCCTTGGAGAGGTTATGTTAAGACTGGATCCGGGCGAAGGAAGAATCCGTACGGCGCGCAGTTTCCGTGCATGGGAAGGCGGCGGAGAATACAATGTAGTTCGTGGTTTAAGACGCTGCTTTGGACTCAAAACAGCCGTGATCACAGCTTTTGCAGACAATGAGGTTGGTATGCTTATGGAGGATTTCATCCTGCAGGGCGGAGTGGACACTTCCCTCATCAAGTGGATGAAAACAGACGGCATCGGCAGAGTTTGCAGAAATGGAATTAACTTTACAGAAAGAGGCTTCGGAATCCGCGGTGCGATTGGTTGCTCTGACCGTGCAAATACAGCGATTTCCAAAGCAACACCGGAAGACTTTGATTTCGAGTATATTTTTGGAGAGCTTGGAGTGCGCTGGCTTCATACAGGCGGTATCTATGCGGCTTTATCCGAACAGTCCTGCGAAACTGTTCTGGAGGCGATTAAGACTGCCAAGAAATATGGAACTGTAGTTTCCTACGACCTGAATTACCGTCCTTCCATGTGGAGCGCGATCGGAGGACTGGAAAAGGCTCAGGAGGTTAATAAGGAGATTGCGAAATATGTAGACGTTATGATCGGTAATGAAGAAGATTTCACAGCCTGTCTCGGTTTCGAGATTGAAGGAAACGATGAAAACTTAAAAGAACTGAATCTGGACGGCTACAAGAAGATGATTAATCACGCAGCAGAGGTTTATCCGAACTTTAAGGCAGTGGCAACAACTCTTCGTGAGGTAAAAACAGCAACTGTAAATGACTGGAGCGCTATCTGCTGGGCAGACGGAGAAATTTATCACTCCAACGAATATAAAGGTCTTGAGATTATGGACCGCGTAGGCGGAGGAGATTCCTTTGCATCCGGACTTATTTACGGATTTATGACAACCGGAAATGCAGAAATTGCCGTAAATTACGGAGCAGCTCACGGAGCTCTTGCAATGACAACACCTGGGGACACAACTATGGCAAGCAAAAAAGAAGTGGAAGCTATTATGAGCGGAGCCGGAGCGCGTGTAAAACGATAAAAAATGAAAAAACGCTGAATTCCTGTATTGAGGAATTTGGCGTTTTTTTATTGGGGTTTCCGCATCATATTCGTTGTACTAGATTTGTTTGATTAAAAAAAGCTCCATAGGCTGTACCAGAATTCTTTATCACTGTTTTGGATATATCTGATTTCTAACATGAAAAAGTCTCCTTATATTTCTGCAACATACACTTAGATGATTTATGGTCAGACTTTTTTACAGGCGGCATTCCAACTGGCAGTCATAGGGTTCCGCCTCTACATGAGCCTGATTGCAGACCTCTGCTTCCACACATCCCATTTTGCGGTAAAAAGCCTGACTTTCGACTGCGGAATGGGCAGAGATGTATAATTTTTCTGCGCCGTGTTTTTTGGCCCATTCTTTTGCTGCAAGAAACAGTGTTTTGCCGATTCCGCTGTGCCTCATATCCTCGGAAACATGAATGCTGGAAAGGTCCAGATATTTTTGCTCCTCGCCAAATAACCCGGATTCAACAGATACGAAGCCTTTTAAAACTCCGTCGTAAAAGGCTGCGTAAACAAAACCGTCTGTTTTGACAGTGTTTTTGAGACACTGAATCAGGACTTTATAATCCTCTTCACTCCAGTCATCTGTGAAGGGATCGTCTTTGATTACCCATTTGTTGCCCTGCCGTCTCCAGCATTTTACAACAGTCTGGTGTCGTATAAAGTGTGAAAATAATTCTCTGTTAATCTCGTTTTCCTGTAATTTTCTATATTCAATCATTTCTGTAAAACCTCATTTCTGTAATCTTTACTCTGTTTTATATCAGATATATAGCCTGCGCTTATTATATCAGGAAATTGCAAAAAAACAAATCATAAAGCAAAAGTGGGAAAGGGCGCAGAAATGCGGTCTTTTTCTTTTGGGTGATTTTATTGTGTTATGGAAGAAAATCGGTTAAAATAGAACAAAGAAAGCAGGTGGAAGAATCGTGGCAACAACTTTTTTATGGATAGAAGACAGAAAAGGAAAGGCAAGTTATATATTTTGGGAAAATCTCATGAAACGACTTTGTCCGGATGTAATAGTTGAAAGTAAAAAGAATAATAGTGAGTTAGTGAAAGCGGTAAAGACGTTACAAGACGAAGAAAATAAATATATCATTGTTTTTGATAATTCTTTTGACAATCTACAGGTTGTAATGGAACAGAAACGTTTGAAGAAATACATAAATGAAAAGAAGAATGTTTGTCTGTTAGATATCATTTGCTTTGAGTACATTCTCTTAGAATTTAAAGAATTAATCGAATGGATTTATGCTTCGGAAGATGATTTTTTGAAAAAAAGAGCCGGGATGATTGAGGCAAGACATAAGCTGGTAGAAGCCTTGCAGGATGATGATTTTAACTATAAAGGAATTCGCGAAATCGTAGAATATGATAAACGCATTGATGAGCATAATATTGAACAATTATCTGCAAGACTACTATATGATCTGACAAGAAATACCGGATTTGAAGTGTCAAAAGGTGTGATTGGAGAATGTTGGATAAAGTCTTGTTGTGAATGGAGAGAGAGACAGGAAGACGACATCTGCGGATTAGATAATAATAGACTGTCTGTGTTTGATAAAATGAAACGGATTTATGCAGGAAGTTCATTAAAACTACAGTTTTCTAAAGTTGGATTGGAGATAGTGGCATGATAACGATTTTTAAAAACAAGAAGGACATACCTCTGAATAAAGAATATATAGAATTGAATGATATATTTTTTAATCAAAATACGGCAACGAGACTGGATGATAGGGCAGCAAAATATATTCAAATGATAGATGGTTCGGAACTTCTTAGTAAATATAAAATCCGATCACGCTTTGAAGATATTACATTGAATACAGACCAGCTTTCTACAGGTTGTAAAACGGTATTGAATGTATTATATTTTCCAGATAAAGTATTTTGCTTAAAAGAATGTGGAAATAATGCTTTGGAAATATTATATGGTTTCGAAGAGGGATATGTATATAGTGATTATGCAATGATTCCTTTTAACATGGAACGTGTGAAGGCTCAGACTAGTAGAGAATGTAAGGTGATCGAGGATTACGAAGAACTAAAGGAGTGGTGGGAAAATGAAGAGTAAACCGATTGTAATGGAACATCTTTCAACAGTGCATACTTCGTTTGTGGTGGACTTTACATTTACCAATAATATAACAATCTTAATGGGGGATTCAGGAACAGGAAAGACAGCAACATTTTCATTTATCAGAGAATGTATGGCAGTTAATCCCAGGATTTTGTGTTTGGATAATTATGATTATCAGAAAGATATAAAAGAAATAATCAGCCAAACAGAGGGGAAACTGGTTGTCATTGATAATGCAGATATTTTATTAAATGACGATACAAGGAAACATATTTCGCTAGATGATAGAAATCAGTATCTAATTATCGGGAGAAATCCTAAGAATCTGTTCGCAACGAAAGAAAATTTATTTGAATTGGTAAGTAAAAAGGTCGGAGAGCAGACGCTATTTACGATAGAGCCGTATATGTGACAAAGAGTTCTTATTTGTTAGTAATATAGGGGACGGTTATGAATATAGAGGCATATGATGCGGAATCTTTGAGGAAGATTGTTCGATTACTTGAATATGAAGACAGGATACTAAAAGACAAATTGAAAAAAGAAAATATTCCATATGACGAGATTAATCCTTTTGAAGAGACGATAGAAAATGCAGAAGAGTATGATCTTGACCAAGGAGCGCGTATTGTTCATCCTACGTTTATTACAGAGAAGATGGCGATACGCTTTTTTTCTATGTTTGGGGAAAGAGAGGATGTTTATGCCAGATGTGGTAAGAATGGCGGTTATTTCCACAATGTGAAAACAGATGGAATGATAGACTTTGCCCAAAGCAGCTATGAAGTTTCTGCCACACCCAAACGTGGCGATTATATGGATAAAATTATCTATATGATGTTGGGGCCATTAAGACACAGGTTTACTGCATTGGAAAGAGCCGAAGAGCAGGGAATAGGCCATTATTTTGTTCCGAGATATACGAGAGTGATCGATATTGTGGATAGTAGGATGGAAATAATTCGGATAAGGAAAATGCTGAAATACGGATACGATTAAAACAGGTTCCGCGTACGAAAAGTTTTATATTGATTGCAACTGGACAAAAGATAGGAGAAGGATTTGATTTTCCGAGATTGGATGTACTGAGGCTTGCAGTACTGGTATACTTTGGAGGTCGTATGGAACAGTATATAGGAAGACTGAATCGTGATTACGAGGGGAAAGAAGCGGTTTATGTGTACGATTATATTGATGCACATATGAGAATGTTTAATAAAATGTATGGAAAGAGACTTCAAACCTATAAGAAAACAGGCTTCTCTATCTGGACAGGAGACTCGCAAGATAAACAAGTTGTTCATGCAATATTTGACTCTGGCAATTATACGGAAAAATTTGGGCAGGATTTGGTGGAGGCAGAAAAATCAATCGTGACTTCCAATCCAAATATCCGACAGGAGAAAATTGACAGATTGTTAGTATTGGTAAAAGAAGAAGTGGAAGAACGATTTGCAGTTATTGATGATGAACTGGTATGGGCGGTATGAATCTACTGGGGAAAGAAGATGCGTGGGATAATTTGATGCGTATTAAAAACAATCAGGTGGCTGCGGAGTTGTTGGAGATCGCACTTGGTATTACAGGAGTGAAAATAGGTAATTGCGAAACTCAAATTTGAAATATGATAGCAGTTATCCACAATAAATGGAGATGATAAATGCAGAAACGTTAAATGACGAAATATTTTAGGCACACTTAAATAAGCCATAGGTCTTATTAAGTTGGTAAGTCCTATGCTATGAGAGGCTTTAAGCTTCGAATATATTCGTGGTGATTGATCTTATCTGCGAGAACAACAGTAATAAGTTGGGTGATACCGGCAAGAATCAGATCAGCATGCAGAGTCTTCTCATTTTGGGTTCGGCATCCTGCAAGACAGAGATTGTCTTTGATGTGGTTGATATCCCTTTCGACAACAGTTCTGATTTTATAGGTATCATCCCATTCTTCGGTGCCGCGGATCGTTCCGGGATAAGCACGAAGATCCTTTTCTGGGTAGATGTAAACCATCCGCCCACATTTAGAAGAGGTACAAGGGTTGTCACAGAAACAATGACGATGGGCTTTTTGAGTTGATTTATCATAAATCCATTTCATTTTTGGACAGACAAATTTATATCTTGTTACTCCACTGCGAAGTTTGCAAGTGCCTTCGTACTTCATTTGTAAAGAAGGATCATGGGGACAACACGGAATACCATCTTCATTGATGAAATAATCCAGATTTTCAAGTCCGGATCTTGCATTCAGCGGAATATAAGCTTTCGAGAAATGTTTGTCATTACCAAAAGTGTCACCGGTAAGAAGGCTCTTATAGAGCTGTGCGGTATCGAAAGCAGCATCACCTAGGAAGGTTTTTGGATTAATCAAAGGATGCTTGGAAAAGAAGTCCTTCAGTGTCGGGATTAAAAGCTTTGAATCATGAACACATTTATCTTCGTCAGGGGAATCGGATTTCTTTTCGACAACGATATCAGGATGTTAAGCCATAAAGTTTTTGTTATAAAAAGATATGTGGCGGATGATGCCCGGTCCGTTGGTGACAATACCGAACTTGAAGACATAGCAAAAATGCCCATTGATATAAAGCTGCTTAATCTCAGGATTAGCAGAAGCATGAGAAGGCATGGAACCATAGGCAGCTTTATAAGGATCATAGGATTTATCAAAGCCCTGAGCTTTCGCATATGCCTTAAGCTGTTTGATGATCCTGTTAGCATACTTGGGATTATTTTCGGTAACAAATGCTTCGATGCCGGAAGAATCAAAGATGGTCATATCCGCTTTTGCAGAGTCAATCGCCTGACAGATAGGCTCGGTAACATCAACAAGGTTATCGAAAACAAGCTGGAGGTCATCTAAAAAATCCTGTTTGAATCGGGTGATTTTGGAAGCGTCAGGGACTTTAATAAAACCGCAGAATTCCCGAAGTGATTTTGAGTAAGCGAGAAAAGTCAGGAGAAACTGATCCGTAGGGATAGAAAAAATACGCTGAATAATCAAAGCCCACATAAAAGCTTGCAAAGGGTATTTACGGGTTCTGCCTGTCGATGCATAGAAATGATTTCTAAAAGAAATCGGAATTAACTCATCAATATCGATATGTGTTTCTAATAGAGAAAGAAAAGCAGGTTTGTCATTTTCAAATTTTTCATGGCAATCTGAAAAAATATCTGCCAAAGAAAGCTGTTTATATGGTATCATAAGTATCAGAATAACTCCTTTCTTGGATGTAGGTTTATAGTTTTTAGTCAACTCTATTATACCATGTCCAGTGAGGAGTTATTTGTTTTTAGGTAACAAAAAATGCCGTATTTATGCGGTGTTGTGGCGTTTCGCAAACGCCTATAAATTGTATTATATTGTGGGGATTATTCTGGCATTCCGATTCAAAGATAACAGAGCGTTTTGTAAGTATATTTGTCCGGTCACAGTTTTTCTGAAACCTATGAGCTATTTCTCGGCAGCCAGAATTAAGTGTGACAAAGAGAAGTGTATTTCATGTGGAAAATGTAAAAAAGTTTGTCCGATGAATGTTGATATGACCGATAACTCCAGAAAACGGAACAGAATGTATTTTGTGTATGGAATGTGTCAGAACCTGTCCGAGGAAAGCACTTTGAGCCGAATTTCCTGCAGGATGTACTTTGGTGTCAGCTGTTACTGAGAACGGAGCGAACAGTAGTGTAAGACCTATGTTAAATATAGTTAAACCTCAGTAAAGTCTATTGAACTTTTTTCTCAATGTTTCTATACTCTCCAATGTAATGAACACCCGATCTGTGATCGTGTGATGAAACATTCATTTCTCAGGAGGATTATGAAAAAATGAACAACTTGTGGCGAAAAAGTTTTATGGCAGGTATTTTATCAGTCTCACTGACAGCAGGAGCGGTTACTCCGGCATTTGCAAGTGCAGCACCGGACGGAAAAACAGATGCTGCTTCTCTTGCAGGCGGAATGGGAATTTCCCAGAACTGGGAATCCTGGAAGGCAGAATGGGAAGCTGTTAAGAATGATTGGACTCAGATTTCACTTACTCCGGGCTCTGACTTTAGCCAGTTAAATTTCGCATGGTATTCTAAAAAAGACAACTCTGACACAGCAGAAAAGAAAGAAGAACAGGCTGCACAGGAGTTCTCCGCTCAGTCAGGTGATGCTTTCAGTGACAGCAGTGAATCTGTCTTTGCAGGAACAGAAGCCGATACTTCAGCAGCAGGTGAAACAGTGGAAGCAGCACAGGCTGAAGAGACAGAATCAAATGCAGCAACAGAAGTAAATATAGCAGAGGAAACTGCAATAACTGAAGAGGATATAGCATCAGAAGAAAGCATAGCAGCATTTAATGCAGAAGAAGGAGAAAACGCAGCAGCATTTAGTACTTCTGAGAATGACGCAGAGGAATTCGCAGCAGAAGCAAACTCAGATGAGAACCTTCCTGATTTTGATACAGAAAGTGATGAAAGTCGTGCAATTGCTGCAATGGTAGCGGATATCCTTGGAGCACAGGCTGATACACCTGCGCCGAAACTGATCATCGGTGAAGGCAGAAATATGAAAAATGCAAAAGTGTATATTGCAGAGCAGACAGATGCAACTACAAATACAAAGACAAATGAGGCATATGTTTCCAATAAAGTAACTGCCACAGGTCTGAGTGCAAATACTGTGTACTATTACAGCTATGAAAAAGAGGATGGAACCTACACAGAACCTGCAGAATATGCTACAAAATCAACAAATAATTACAGCTTTATTTTCGTAGGTGATCCGCAGATCGGATCTTCCAATGAACTGAAAGGCTCTGATACAGCAGAATTTTATCAGGCACAGTCCGATGCGGTCAGAAATGATTCCTTTAACTGGAACACCACATTAAATGAAGCTATGGATAAAACAGGCGGAAATGCAAGCTTCGTGGTATCAGCAGGTGACCAGATCCAGACAACAAAGAAGAAATCTCCGGGAAAAAGTGAAATGACCAGCGAGATTGAGTATACCGGATATTTAAGCCCGAATGTGCTGAAATCCCTTCCTGTTGCAACAACTGTTGGAAACCATGACGCAGATAATGCAAACTACTCATATCATTTTAATACACCAAACAGCAGCGACCTGGGTTCTAACGGAGTTGTTGGTGGAGATTATTATTTTACATATGGAAACACTCTGTTTATGATGCTCAATACACAGGATACCAATGCTGCTGAACATAAACAGTTTATGGAACAGGCGATTGCTGCAAATCCAAACTGTACCTGGAGAGTCGTAACTTTACATCAGGATATTTATGGTTCTGCAGAGCATTCCAATGAACCGGAGATTACAAACCTCAGATATACACTGGTACCCTATTTTGAAGCAAATGATGTAGATGTTGTTCTTACAGGACACGATCATGCATATTCCCGTACCCATATTCTTGAGGGTGGACATAAAACTGTAGAATATACGGATGATGAGTTTGATGCAGAGCTGGACAAGGATATGGATGCAGGAGAAAATCCGGCTACAAGATATGAAGCACCGGCAAATATTTCCGCAGATTCCAAGGAACCGGCTGATGTGGCTTATCTGAATTATCTGAATGCAGTCATGGATAAGGATGCGATAGAGGATACAGAAAAGGGTGAGACAGTTGTAAATCCGGATGGTATTCTCTATATGACAGCAAACTCTTCATCAGGAAGCAAGTATTATGATCTTGTACCAAGAATGCAGAGCTATATTGCAAACAGATGGCAGGAAGATGTTCCGACTTATTCTGTTATTGATGTAACAGATAATACATTTACGATCAATACTTATCGTACAGATAATGACCAGAAAATTGATGAAACCTTTACGATTAAAAAAGGTGTGACAGAAGATATTAAATCAGCATCTGTAGGGAAAGTGAAGAATCAGATTTATACAGGAAAACAGATCCAGCCGGCTCTTAAAGTAACTCTGAATGGAAAGACCTTAAAGGCAGGAAAAGACTACACAGTTACCTATACAGATAACAAAAATACAGGTCTGGCAAAAGCAACCATCAATGGAATCGGAAAGTATACAGGAACACAGACAGTAACATTTAAGATTGTGCCAAAGAAAGCAGTGTTAAAAACTGTGAAAGCCGGAAAATCCGGAACAGCCACTGTTACGATCGGAAAAGCAGGTGGAAAAGTTTCCGGCTATGCAATTCAGGTTTCCACAGATTCTTCATTCAAAAAGGTAACTACTTACCGTACAGCAAAAACTACATATACTCTTAAAAATCTGTCCAAAGGAAAAACTTACTATGTAAGAGTAAAAGCATTTACCAAAGTTTCAGACAAGAACGTGTATGGTGCAGCAAGCAAAACAATTAAGGTGAAAGCAAAATAATGTTAAACAAAAATTTCCTTCGGAGAGGGTGCCTGGTGATCGCAGGCATCCTTTTCCTCATTTTTCTGATGCAATATAATAAGATCGAAAAAACAGAACTTCTTTCTACAGAGGGCAGAACCTTTGAGAAAGCAGTAGTAACAGAGGTTATTTCAGATAACCTTACAGAAAACGGAAACAGAGTAGGTAATCAGACAGTCAGGCTGCGACTCTGTTCCGGCAAATTTAAGAACGAAAAAGTGGAAGCAATCAGTTCTTCCAGCTATCTGTTTGGTGCAACCTGTAAAAAGGGTATGAAAGTCATTGCACTGGTCAGTGAATCACAGGGTGAAGTCATTGCATCTGTATATAGTGCTGACCGTGAATTTTCCTTATATTTTATGATTGCAGTGTTTCTTCTGGCAATTATCCTGATCGGTGGAAAAAAAGGTGCGGCATCTGTAATGGGGCTGGGCTTTACCATTGTATGTGTGCTGTTTCTGTTTCTTCCGATGATATACAGAGGTGTTTCGCCAATCTTTTCAGCGGTAGTTGTTGCCGTTATAACCACTGTAGTAACAATTTATCTGATTTCCGGAATTTCTGTTAAATCATTAACTGCAATTTCCGGAACTGTAACCGGTGTTGTAATGGCTGTTATATTTGCAGGAATATTTGGAAAAGTAACTCGGATCACAGGTTATAATGTAAGTGATATTGAAGAGCTGATTTACCTGGAAGAGAAAACAGCTATAAAAATAAATGAACTTCTGTTTGCAGGGATCCTGATCGCATCACTGGGAGCAGTAATGGATGTAGGAATGTCTATTGCCTCTACTTTACAGGAAATATACAGCAGACGCCCGGATCTTGGAATGTGGGACTTGTTTAAAAGCGGCATGAATGTTGGAAAAGATATGATGGGAACTATGTCAAATACGCTGATCCTTGCTTTTGCAGGTGGCTCTCTCAACACACTGGTATTTATTTTTGCTTATAATTATTCCTATCATCAGATCATCAATATGTATTCTATTGGAATCGAACTGATGCAGGGGATTTCCGCAAGTATGGGAGTAATCCTTACAGTTCCCTTTACCTCACTGGCAGGAGCCTTCTTTATTTCAGGAAAAGTATTGAAAAAGTGATTCTCGCAGGAGGGATCATAAAACGATGAAAGTAAACAAAGCAGATGAATTCTATAAGATATTAGAGAGAAAAGCCATATATCCGGTGTTTCAGCCAATCGTTAATTTACAGACCGGCAGGGTGTCCGGCTATGAGGCACTCAGCCGTATAGACAGGAGCAGTATGACACTTACGATTTCAGATTTGTTTGTGATCGCTGAACAGTTGGGATGCGTATGGAAATTAGAGAAACTATGCAGAAACAAAGCCTTAAAGGCTGCAGTTGAAAAACCGGAGAAAGTAAAATTATTTCTTAATGTTGATGGCAATATCATTCAGGATAAAGCGTTTATACAGGGATTTACAAATCGTAAGGCTATGAAGGCAGGGGTTCCTGCTTCTGATATTGTATTCGAAATAACAGAGAGATCAGACATAGAAAACTACCAGATATTGCAGCAGATCATGAAACATTATGCAGATCAGGGATATGAGATAGCATTGGATGATGTGGGAGCTGGACATTCAGGACTAAACCGTGTGGTAAATACCACGCCTGATTATCTGAAGGCGGATATAGAATTAGTAAGGGATATCCACAAGTATAAAAAAAAGAAATCATGATGAAACTCCTGCTAGATTACTGTAATGCAACAGAGGCGATTCTGATCGCAGAAGGGATAGAAACAGCACAGGAGCTGGAATGTCTGCACAGCTTGGGAGTGCATTACGGCCAGGGATTTTTCCTCGGAAAACCAGAGCGCGCATTTGGAAATATCGGTGATGAAGCTGCAGAGATATTAGAGAGATTAAATGGTAAAGAGAATATGTTATCTTTGGATGCTCAAAGTTTTTGAGGATTGTTATAAGTGAGGGTCAGTGTTAAAAAACTTCAAAAAGAGTTTGGAATCATTTATAATGGAGAACATGAGAAATCGGGAATTGTAGGAATAAAAATATATGGAATTAAGACTATTACATCTATTTTTATGTGGAAAACTCGCAAAGAAGAGGAAACAATGCGTGCTCATGCAAAAGAGATGGTGTTTCCGATTGGTGTATCAAATGAAACATATAAATTATTGAAATAGATTTAAGGTTGCATGGCTAACAATCAGTTTATTCTATCATTAGTCAATAGTAAGCGCTTAATTTTTAGGTATGATAGAAAAATCCCCGACTACTTTTCAGTAG
>Scooby_p1__coassemble_154_pt1 | contig 61429 bp, 46 predicted proteins | sample Scooby_p1__metabat2_low_PE_018 | metagenome-assembled genome bin Scooby_p1 | reverse complement strand
CTTTAATCCAGTATTTCTCTACTTTTTCCTGTTGCTTTGTCCTGCCTGTTTTTTCAAGAAGACTTATATAAATTTCCATAAGTTCCGCATCCGGTGCAAAAACCTCTTCTTCTTCCAGATAACGGTTCATCATTTTGCCGTACTCCTTCATTTCCCGCTCCAAACGAGGGTAATCTTCGTTCTTATAAAGATTTAGGATACGTGATTTCTTCTCCGTATATTGCTGTGCAAGAGTTCTTCCTGCGCCCTTCATTTTTACATATTCCCACGCCCAGTCCAGATATTCTCTCCGTTTGCGGCCTTTTGCATCTTTCCTGTACAAGCGGTTTCTCTCTTTTACAAGGGAATCCGCACTTCCTGCCTCTTGAAAAAATTCTTCACAGCCTACCCTTGCACTTGTAAGCACCGTCATCGAAGGCACATAAACTTCCTGAAGCTTCTTTTCATATCCTGAACCAAACCATACTTTAAGATATGTCTCCATATCCCCCGGTACAGAAAAAGAATATCCTTCCAAAACTGCTTTGTTTGTTTTCGAAAAAACTTCCGCAGGATAGTACAAAGTATTTTGCTTCAGTCTTATTACATACTCTTTTGTGTCAGGCACATTCTGTGTCTTACAAAGCTTCGTATAAAGATACCTGCCGACTCTGGCTCTTCCGCCCAGAAACATAATTCCTACAGGAATTTTACACAGTCTGTCCCTGAATGAATATTTCACAGAACGCCCGTCACAAAACTGTTTCCATCCTGTCTCCATCTGCTGATTCCATAAATGGCCCAGTCTGGATTTCATCTTACCTCTGAGAGGATATATGTCAATGCCAAGAGAAGGATACTGTAAATTTCTTCCTTCATTTAAACGAAGACAAAGTGTGTCCGTATTTTCGTATCGAAGATAAAATCCCGAAAACCGTTTATTGCTATACATGGATTCTACAGCTCTTTTTTCAGGCATTTCTTCCTGCGCCGCAACACGGAATCTCTCCATGTCCGCCGCTGTCATTAAAACCCCGCCGGAAAAAGGGCTATCCGGCATATTACCGCCACGGACCGCATGAAGAGCCAGTCTCGGTGTCAGAAAATAGGAAATCCCGTTTCTGCTGCATATTTTATCTATTTCCTTTAAAAGAGAAAATATCGTCTCTTGCTCTCTGTTCAACCTTTCAAACTCCATTTCTGTCCATCAGACTATCTTATTTATCAGTTCCTGAATTTCTTCTTTTGAACCGTATCTGCCAAGCCATGCATCCATATATCCGGTAGCATCCACTTTTTTCGCATAAGCAGTCGCTGCCCTGCTGCCCTGATACAGATCTTCCAGAATAATATTTCCCAGTTCTTTTTTTACATAGGACGAACCAGATTCCCGAATCGCTTTCCTGTAACTTTCAAACGCCGCCGCAGTCTGTCCTTGTTTCATCCGGACATCTCCGATAAGCTTAAGTACCTCAGCCTGTTTATCTTTAAGAATCATATAGTTTCTGATTTCTTCACAGAGCAACTCCAACTCCTCAGACTTATCCACAAAGATCAGCTTAACACGCAGACGAGCAACCTCTGACGGATATCCCAGACGCTCCCACGCCTTTTCCAGAGCCTCACAATATACAGGAATGTTCTTTGCTTCCATGTCTTTCCGCTCAGCAAGACAGGTTTCTATTTTCCCTGTAATTTCTTCTGTCAGTTCTTCCATCTGAGACATGGACTGTGCCCTCCATACACTGGCAAGACAGATATACTCGTCCACCATCCTGTCTCCGGGTAAAAGTTTCTGCCAGAGAAGAGCCAGCTCCGTTGCTTCCTCTGCCATCGCATTCTCTGCAAGCTCCCGGCATGTTTTTAATGCCGGAATCTTATACTCTTCCAGCAATTTGTCCAACTCAAGCTGTGTGATTCCGTTTGTCGTCTTTTCCCTTGCTCCGACAAAAATTTCAAGCGCTGTTCTGCATTCTCCCTCCATCCACAGAAGCTCTCCCTTATATTTCAGGAAATAGCCGTCTTCCGGAAAAAGCTCCAGACATTTCCCAAGGTATTCCCATGCTGTTTCCGTTATTTTATCCTGTCTTGCCCGAATCATTTCGAAGCGGATTTTAAACTTCATAAAGGACGGATTCTCCGGATATTTTTCCAGAAGCATATCTGTGATTCTCTCAGCTTCTTCCATTTCACCAAATTCATAATGTCCGGCAGCTTTTCGGAACAACTGTATATCTTCTGTAAATCCATGCATCCGCGCTGTCATAGTTCCCATTTTTTCCCGAAGCTGAAGCATTCTGTATGCCTTGGAAACCTTCTCTGTATACATCAGCGTCAGTATAGCCGTTTCAAATACCTCGTCCTCAAGCTCAACCAGAACAGGATGATAAAAGCTGTAAATATTTACGAAATCTTCCCTTCCGATAAAATCTGCGCTGAGCTGTACTCTGTAGTATTCCTGGTATATCTCTGTCAGTTTCCGGAAATTTCTTTTTTCAGTAAGCTCTGCAAGGGATTTGTCATTTTCCCTGATGCGCGCTTTTAAATCCATCTCAATCTCTTTTGCAAGAAGAAGCTGTCTTTTCAGTCTCAGCCTGTGCGTCCGCTTCGCAGTTGCCAGATGATACATCTTGCGGATTACCGCGTCTGCCCTCATACGAAACGTATTTATTTTCGGCATGTATTCTTCCCGAAATTCCTTATAAGTAATATCATGGAACTCTACTGCGTCATGGGATTCCCTCTCGCCGTGAGGAGGAATATAAGACCACTCGTCTCCATAATGCCAGATCAGATAATCACTGATCCTGTTTGGAACCATAACGTCAAGTCCCTCGAATTTCCTGTATTTCACTGGGAACATCTCATCCTTGTCAAACAGGAACGGGCATCCTCCCCAGCGCATGGCATATCGATCACAATCCTCTTCTTTGTAGGAAAACATAATCTTTTCCAGCTTCTTTAATGTTTTGTCCTTTCCAAGGAATAAATAGGACATAAGATATTTGAAATAGAGACGCGCCGGTATCTCCCATCTGTTTCCGAATACAACCACAATATTGACCAACTCAGAATAAATCATCAGATGGGTTCTGTATTTCTCATATTCCTTATCATCTGCCGGAATCGGGTCAAGAGTCAGAACATCCACAATTTCCCCGGCCTTATCTTTACCGATAATCTGATGTCTGTGTATGGCGCATGTATCTGTTGACGCATAGCGCGGAAAAGTATTGGTGTAGTTTCTGTCTACATCCACACACTGTACTGCTCTCTCAGGCGGAAGCTCCGTCTCGGCAAGAGCGACAAATTTATCCCAGTCATCTCTTGGCATATAAATATCCACATCGTCGTCCCAGGGGATAAATCCTTCGTTTCGTACAACACCGATGAGACTTCCACCTGCCATCACATAGCGCAGATTATGTTTTTTACAGATTTCATCAATCTCCTTCAAAAGCTGCAGAAGATATTGCTGTTTTTCTGTCATTTAAAATCCTCCTAAAAGTTCCATAAACAGTTCCACAGAAGTTCTGTTGTTTTTTTCACAGTCAACAGAAATAGTCTTCACTTTCCCATTTTCCCATGCTTTCATTCCTTCATAAACGCCATCCGCAGACGGAGCAACCAGAGTTCCTCCACAGGCAGTCATCAGACAATGAGGTCCCGGAACATCTGTCGCAATCATCGGCACTCCCAGAACTGCAGCCTCAATGAGAACAATACCAAGTCCCTCGTAATCCGACGTAAGAATAAAAAAATCACATTTTTTTAATACAGGCATTGGATTTGCCATAGAACGTATCAATATAATATGATCTCCCGCCTCACAGTCCGATGCTATTTTACAGGTTTCCTCATAAAGATTCCCGACACCTCCAATTATGATCAGCCAGGTGTCCGTATTCTCCTTCCAGTATCGGTTAAAAGCCTCTATCAGCCTGTCATGTCGTTTTTCTCCGGAAAATCTTCCGATAGAGATAAATTTTTTATCACCATTTCCAAGTATTTCCTGCAATTCTTCCAGCGATACGTTAGCTCTTGTCTCCTCATCAAAAGAAATTTTTTGCTCTGCTCTGTTTTTGATGTACTCTTCATCGATACAATTTGGAATCACTAAAATATTATCTTCTCTGTTGCTGATTTCCACAATGGACTTTGTAATGTCTGTGCTCACCGCTGCCACATGGTCACATACTCCATAGGTATCCCGAAGTACATATCTGTTAGGGTTTTTCTTCGTCTCCGTCTCCCTGACCATATCATTATGAACCCATACAGTTCTCGGGAACGGACACCTTTCTATCAGGGACAGCATATAATTTTCATACCCATTATAATGAATCACATGACAAAACCGGGAATTTCCGAAATGTTTTTTCCATTCACGTTTATAGGCCTGATCCAGACGCTTTCCAATTCCCATTCCTCGAAATCCTGTTTTAAAATAAACAGCCTGCGCAAACGCAGTGAGTACATCCAGATTCATCTCACTGGCAATCGGGTATACCCTCACATCCCCTTCAAGAACATCAAGATGCCAGGGTGCTTCCTTCAGCGAATTTCCTCTATATGAAATAAAGAAATTATATTTGTCCTGATCTATCTGTTTCAGAAGATTACAAAAGGCCATAGTTATTCCGTTTCTGTCAAAATTCCCTGCATAAAGCAACACGTTTTCTTTTCCGTTTGATGAAAGTCTGTGTACCTCACAGACTTCCTCTTTCAGAACCACCTGTCTGCAAAGCTTTTCGGTTCCTCCCACATGCTCATAGGTACAGTATTTTTTTAGAAATCCCTTCTCTAAAGGCCGTGACGGCGTCTGAAGGAGCTTTGCAACCTCTTCAGGTGTACGCACAAGCGGAAATGGATATGTCCGAATGTCCTCATAAACTCCTCTGCTTCCCATATACTCTTCCAGATCGTAGGCAAAAAGAATAATTTTACGTCCTGTATTGGCATAATCGTACATGACACTGGAATAATCGGTAATCAACGCATCACAGGCATTCAGTACCTCATAGGTATCATACTTATCAGGAAATGGCAGAATATGGCTGTAATCGCTGAAACTAAGTGCGTTTCCCACAAACGGATGAAGTTTTACGAGAAGGATTTGTTTTTCCTTTAAAAGCCCGTCCAACCGCTTCAGATAACCTCTGATTTCCTCTACAGAATCATTTTTGTCAACAGCGTCCGCTTTCCCTCTGAAAGTTGGCATATAAACAAAAAGCTCCTTCTCCTTAAACCCCAGAGTCTCCTTCATTCTGATTCCCGCCTCAGGATGGAGGAAAATTTCATTTCTCGGATAACACTCATGAAGAATCTCTCCCTGATACAGTTCCGGGAGCATATAGGCACCTGACATCTTCTCTTCCATGAACGCATTGGGAAATAAAAGATAATCCGACATCAGCAGATTTCTCATTACATTTCCCATACTGTATCTCTCTTCAGTATTATCTCTCCCCATACATTTCAAAGGTGTACCATGCCATACATTAAGATATACCTGTCCGTCTTTTTTGATAAAACGTCCGGGAAATGTGCTGTCGTTTATCAGTATCCCCGCCCTGGAAAGGCAGCGATAATAAGAAAGACTTCCGACCTGAACAATCCTGCCCGCCTTTAGCCCATATTGCTCTAATTTCTTCTCAACTGCATCCCTGAAGCCCTTTGCATAAGAAATTACAATTGTATAGTCTCTGTATAGCGGCCTGTTCAGTTCTTTTACAAGGGCAAAGATATTACTCTCCAGACCGCGTCCGCTTCTTGATTCCAACAAAATCATTTTGGAATCTACAGATTCTTTTTCATACAATGTATTATAAAGAGGATACCAGGTACCACTTCTTAATTTCTTTTTTATTTTAGTCAATACCGACATATTTTCTTACCTCTTCGCAAATATGCCGCATACACGGCTCATTCACCTCATTAAAAAACGCGTTGCAGGTTCTGCGCTCTTCATCGTACTTATCCCTGCCGTCAAAAGCGTCGTGAATCGCAGTCATAAATTCTTTCATTGTATCCGGTTTCGCCCCCGGAGTCACATCGTCATAAACAAAGTTCATGCCCCGCCCCTCCAAGTATCGTTCTTTATCATAAGGCAGAAATACCATTGGCCGATCAAGAAGCAGATAATCAATGTAAATACTTGAATAATCTGTAATAAGAAGATCGAAGATGTTTAAAATTCCTGCAACATCTTCCGCCTGCTCATTTCCCAGATAACGAATTCTGTCTGAAACATATTTCCCTGCATTCCCCTTCTCATTTATGTGCGTGCGCAAAAAAAGCAGAATGTTCTCCTTTTCCAGAAAATCCTCCAGCTTCTCCCTGTCGAAATCGGGAAACGGAAACAGCTCTGTTGTTCCGTAATCCCGGAAGGTCGGCGCATAGAGTATGGTTTTTTTATATTCCGGCAATTCTCCGTAAATTTCCTTCAGTATAAGCCCACGGTCATTCTCTTTATAGAACATATCGTTTCGGGGCTGCCCCCACACTTTAATCATGGACTCCGAGACGTCAAAGCTTTTAGCCATAACTGGAATCAGAGATTTGGAACATGTCAGAATACAGGTATAATTTTCCGTAAAAATTTTCCGAAAATAAATTCTCGAAATCTGACTGAGATTTGGATCTTCCAGAGCTATTTTTTTCAATGGAATCCCATGCCAGAGATTAACAATCATCCTCTTCTTTCCCAGACGTACTCCATAAACAGGAAGTCCTGCAGAAGTCATCCAGACTCCTGCTTCCAGAGCCTTTCTCATCCCTTGTACAGACTCCGTTTCAAAAAAATATTCTGCACCGTATCTTCTGCTCAATTTTTCCCGGAGTTCCCTGTCATTGATGACAAATAACGGCGTAATATCTTTATAGTTCTCTTTTACATATTCAAACAGATACCTGGAATTATAATTGTAATGACAGTTATCTGTAGAAGAAAAGACCCAGACTTTCGGGTCCGGCTTCTGGTATCCCAGCAGCCGGACTGCCTGCGCCTTTATCAGGTTTTTAAACTTACCCAATTTATTTTTCTCCTTTTCCTTTACGCGGTCCGAACTTTCCAGTAAGCCACGGGAAATAATTGTTTACAATAGAGATAACACCACATTCCAAAAGCATCAGCTCACACAGGATTCCGGTACACTCCAGAATGTAGCGCAGTCCCCCCACTTCTGAAAGGCCGTACATGGACCGCCATCCGTTGATCATCAGTGCCTTGAAGCCAAGGGTTCCATGTGTCGCCATAATAATCAAAGAATTTTTTCCACAGAAATTCAGGAAAGTCATATTCCACCATTTCTCCAGATATTCCAGCACAAGAATCACGCCCATTGACCCCATGATTCCGTTTACATACATCAGAACCGGATATTTTCCGACTCCCAGCATATTAATATCCACTCCCGGATTCTTCTGAGAGAGGAAAATGGTTGCCACCGTCATTGCAAGACCGATAAGAAAACGAAGTTCTCTATGCTGAAGCTTTTTAAATACCAGATAACAAACATATCCTGCCCCTACAAACCAAAAGCCCAGAATTCCCTTGCTTACAGTCAGAAGCGGGAATGAAAGAATTTTATAATTTACGGAACTGAAATTATCCTTCAGATAATCAAGAAGCTGTATGCTGCACGCTGTTGTGACAATCGGAACAACTGCGCTGAGCGCTTTTACCCATTTCGGAGATTTCATGACAAAGATAAAAATCACCTGAGCAATAAACAGAGACGGCAAAAACCACAGTGCACTGATACCTCGAAGACTTAAGGTACTGTATCCCTGATAAAGCACTTTATCTATAAGCTCTGAGAAGGGTTTACCTTTTACCAGAACAACTCCCATGTTATACAGCATTACAATGGCACTGTAACCGAAATACGGGATCAGAAGACTCTTTGCATGTTTCCATATATACTGCCCCGGAGATGTCTTTCTAAATGACTGTCTCATAGCCAGAAGATAACCGGAAACTATATAAAATATAACCAGTTTAAATGCCCCGAACCAGATGTCTACCGGATTGTTGATGGTTGTAATATGCCCGAACACAACCATCAGGATTCCACAGCCCTTGGCAGCGTCAAGATATCTCTTTCTCTCTGTCACAGTTGTCGGTATTGTATTCATAATTTATCCTTTCTTAATATCCTTTGGATTTTAAATAATCCAGTGTTCGTCTGCAGTTATTCTTGTCTGTATACGCAAAACGCTCTTTTCTCATTGCTCCGTATCTCTCTTTTTCGGCAAAATCATTTCTTACATATTCTTTGATTTTTTCCGCAAGTTCTTTTTCAGTAAGACAGCGGTCACCGAAAAGTTCTTTTTCCATATCAATATAACTTCCATGCGCTTTCATATAAAGCTCATAGTCAAACTGATAAAAAATTACCGGCTTTCCAAGATAATACACATCCCAGCTCACACTGGAATAATCCGTGATCAGCATAGAACATTCCATAATCAATTCATTGAGTTGCCTGCTTCCATGAGGGATTAATTCCACTCTTTCGTTTTTTTCCTGAAATGCATTTAAATATTCCCGCATTTTAGGATGGATGTGGAAAACCAGTTTGACTTTATGTTTTTTTAAAAAGTTCTCAAGCTCTTTGTTTTCAAGAAGACTCCTGTAACATTTGCAGTACTGGCTATTGACAAAAACCTCGTTGCCCTGTTCTTCCAGCCACGACCTCCAGGTTGGCATAATCAAAATCTTTTTTTCCGTTTCAGAAGCCCTGTTCTCCAGTACATCCCAACGGCAAAAACCCAGAATCGGTACATTCTCCTGCGCATAGCCGAAATTTTTTGTAACGATATCCTGCTCAAATTTTGAGGTGACCGCGAAATGCGTCATAGGGGTAGAACCTTTTTGTCCAAAATTTTTGTCTACTCTCTTGAAAGCTGTTACTCCATGCTGAAGGAACAAAATCGGCTTTCTGCTCGTCTCTCTTGTAATAAGGTTTGGCTTTGGCTGCCAGGCAAAGCTGTGCGCTCTGGAATCGGACGCTACATAGACTCTAGCCGCCAGAAGATACAGCATATGCTTAAAACTCATAAAAGAAACAATTTGTTTATTATATTTTTCCGTTTTTTTCCACTGAACGGATTTTTTATCCATAATATAAAAAACCCGTTTCCTCTCTTTCTCCGGCAGTTCTTCCATACAATACTGGAAAAAGTAAAAACCGTTGTCCTGAGCCTCTCTTGCATACTTTTCGTAGACAAGCCAGATTCGCCTTTTTTCCCAATAAGGCTTCAGTGCTTTCCAGATGGCAAATGCCAGAAACTCTTTTGCCGCCACGGCAGGACTGTCATATTCTGATTCGGTTCTGTATCGAAAAGTCAGCATATGATCCGAGCTTCCCATTGGGAACAAAATAAACCCTGCTCCTGTTTTAATCTCATAACTGCCCAAAATCAATCGAAGTCTCGTTCCTGCATCCAGAATCACCGGAACCTGCTGTCCGTTTTTCTGATACAGATACACATCCCAGTCTCCCGGGGCAAGCTCCATGGCGGAAATGTCTGCAGATACAGTAAGCTCCTTTTTTTCCTCTCTGCACTTTACTTCCAGCTTCAACGGATATTGTGCAGGACAGATTACATTTCTGTACACGAGCTTCGCCTCACATATCTCCATAGTTCCGGGGGCCTCTACAGCAAGACAAAAACTTTTCTGTCTGAGTTTCAGCTTTCTTACCATTATTTTTTCCGCCATCTCTCCTGCCTCCTCTGCCATTGTTTTTCTCTTTTTATTTCCTCTTCCATTTCTCAACGATCGCATCACAGATACGGCGGCTGTTCTGGTCATCAAAATATTTATAGAAATTGTTTCTCATCTTTTCATATTTCGGCTGGATTCTGAAGTTGTCTTCCACACACTTCTCCATATATCCCAGAAGTCCATCCACATCCTGGGCACAGTCTCCAAATAAATCCTTGCTCATATCCAGATAACTTCCGTGCGCTTCTTCGTATTTATCTCTGTCAAACTGGAAGAACACAACCGGTTTATCCAGATAAAAGACGTCCCAACATACACTGGAATAATCTGTCACAAGCATTTTACACTGCATCATCAGCTCATTTGCAGGTTCTTCTCCAAAAGCAATCAGACGGATTCTTTCTGATTCTACTGAAAAATCCTGCATAAATTCGCGAAATTTGGAATGGAGATAAAAATTCGCCTTCAGATTATTGTTTCTCAGAAAATCATGAAAACGTGAAGAATTGAGCAATTCCATATAATTACGGAAATAATCACTCTCCTTAAATTCTTCCGGCGTTGCATTTTCCAACCAGGATCGCCAGGTCGGCATAATCAGAATCTCCCTCAGACCTTCTGATTTATCCTCCAACACGTCCCAGCGGGCAAAACCGCTGTTTACAATCTCATCCTCCGCATAACCAAAGTTTTCTTTTACAATCTGTTTTTCAAAATCTGATGTTACCACAAAGAGATTGCAGCTTCCTGCCTTCCCTTTTCCATAAAAGAAATCAACGCGTTTCAGAGCGGTAACGCCGTGTTGCAGAAATACCAGCGGCTTCTTTCTGAGAGTTTTCTTTAAGATGCTTCCTCTCTGGCGCATTGCATAAAGCTGACTTCTTGTATCTGTACTCACCAGAAGATCCGCAGCCTGCATATAAATCATATGGCGCAGACTCATAAAATCAATCACATGGTCCATATAAGGCTCCAGCTTGCTTCTGTCTGCTGAGTCTTTGGTAATCACATAATAAATATGACTTTTCTGTCTTTCCTCCTCACCGTTTTCCATACAGTGCTTAAAGAAATAATAACCGTTATCCTGCGCCATCATACAGAATTTCTCATACACAAGCTGAATGTGCTTTCTCTTCCAGTAAGGCTTCAGAAGCTGAAACAGACAAAAGGCAACACTCTCTTTGAAACGGAACCCCAGTGTGTCACATTCTCCTTTTTCACGATACTGAAACGCAAGCTTTTTCGTTCCCGTATTGTAGGGATACAGAAAGAAATTATCTTTTGCTTTATAGCTCCCTGTATAAAAGAATGCCGTAAAATAACGAAGTGCTTTGCCCATAGAAATAAAGCTGTCATATGTCTCTTCCGAATCTTTTCTTTTATATCGTACTACAACATCCCAGTAAAGACTCTTCAAACTGCTCTCCGGAATATCTATCGAAACTTTTACATAAGTATATCTGCCCTTTGTCCTACTCTGCAAAATATTGAAATCATATTCCTCCTGCAGTTCTTTCAATTTGTTTCGGAATTTAAAAATAACACTCTCTATCTCATAAACATTTCTGTTAATTTCCAGCTTCAGATTAAGTATGATTTTCCCTTTTCTGATGGAAAATCTTTTCAAATGGGTAATTTTTGTTTCTGACTCTATTCTGCTTTCTGTACAAAAGCTTAAAAACCACTTACCTTTTCTGTCCATGTAAATTGCAAGTGTATAAGCTTTTTCATTTTCTCCCTCTTCATCTGCCATAAGCACTGTGTCTGTACAAGGAGATGCACAGATCCAGTTTTTCAACTCATTTTGTAGTTCACTATCCTGTTCGGCCCTTTTATCATCCATCAAAGCGTATCTGTGATATTTGCCGCCCTCCACTGTCTCCAGAAGGATTCTTACACTTTTATTTCTGCCATGCTCCAGATTTTCTATCAGTGGACGGATATCTACTGTGAAACCTCTCCCGTCATCGTCTTTTCTTATTTCCGGAAAGTAAATTTCCTGATTTTTTACTCCGGCAAGAAGTATCCGCATATCTTCAAAATCACCGATATTCTTCTCCTGAAGTGCGACATGAAAAAATCCCTTTTTCTCTGAACGGACATCCGCTTTCATATTTTCAGGCGCCGTAAGATTATAAAGCGAGAACTCCTCTGTTGTTTTTCGGCTATCTATTACAACCTGATATATTCCATTTTCCTCATCCAGTCGATTTTCCCTTAACTGAATGTTTTTCGCCATCCTAGCTACCTCCTCGATTTTTATTTATATTCCCTGTTTTTCGATCATTCGGGAAGTCTGTGATAATCTTCCCACTCGTCCAGACCATAGAATAGTCATCGTATCATATCAAATTCATTATAAATAGTTTTAGCAGAAAGTCAATCCATACACATAAAAAAGTAATATTTCCGTAACAAAAAAGAGCCTTTCGGCTCTTTTTTATATCCGGAATTCAGCTCATAAATTCCTCATATTTTTCAAGGACTTCCTTTACCTCTCCCTGCATCCGTACTTCCCCTTCATGAAGCCAGAGAATGCTGGTACACAGTTCTGCAAGCTGCTGAGAGCTGTGGGAAACAATTACAACTGTACGGTCTTTATTGGAAATCAGCTCTTTCATTTTTTTGTAACTTTTCTTTTTAAATTTGGCATCTCCGACACTTAACACTTCGTCGATAAGCATAATGTCCGCTTCCAGAATCGCTGTAATAGAAAAAGCCAGCTTAGAATACATACCGCTGGAATATGTCTTTACAGGCATGTCAATAAATTTGCCAAGACCTGCAAATTCTATAATCTCATCCATCTTGGAACGGATATGATCCTCAGAAAATCCAAGAAGAAGCCCGGAAAGAATAATATTCTCTCTTCCCGTCAGTTTCTTTTGAAAACCAACGCCAATGGAAAGAAGAGACACAGAATTGTCATGTAGATCGATTTCTCCCTTATCCGGCGAAAAAATACCTGCAATTGCTTTGAGCATGGTAGATTTACCACTTCCATTCTTTCCCACAATTCCAAGGATTTCTCCTTTTTTCACAGAAAAACTGACTCCTTTTACTGCTTCCACCACTTCTGTATCTGTTTTTTTCAGACGAAGGAGACTTCTCTTTATGGAAAAGGACTTCAGACACTTATAGCTGATGTGTACATCCCTTACGTCTATTGCGTTTTCTCTTTCTTCCATATTACATCACCTTTACATAGCTGTTCTCATATTTATAAATTGTCCTTACTCCGACTATACACATCAGTACAGAAACAATTCCCCAAAGGACGATCAGTTTCCGATACGGTGTCGAAGAATACAGCATACACTGTCTCGCAGATTCAATGAGCATAGACACCGGATTACATTTCAGAAGAATACTTCTATACGGCTCATCAAGTTTAGAACCGATGGAATAAAAAATACCGGTCATGTAAAACATCAGGCGGAGAACTACATTCATTACATTATATAAGTCGTCCACAAATACGCCGAAATGAAGTACAATACAGCTCAGTCCGAAGGTAAATAATCCAAGTACAATCAGAATCGGAATCATATAAATAATATTGATCGTAACCGGAACTTTGTAAATAACCATCATGATTACAATCAGGCCGAAGGAAACCAGCATCTTGAATCCGTTTACCATCATCCTCTGTATAATGAGAATGTATTTCGGCACATATACTTTCGATACAATGGGGCTGTTCACACGGACAAGCTTCACGCTCTGAATGACTGTTTTGTTAAAAAAATTCCATAATGTCAATCCAACAAAGACAAATAACGGAAAATACTGAAGACCACTCTTGAATACGATGATGGCAATGAACGTATACACCATCATAAATAAAAGAGGATCCAGAATCCACCAGAGCCAGTTTAGATAGGAGCTGGCTACTTCTGATTTCAGGTCGGATCTTGCAGAATATTTGGCATAGGAAAAATACCTTTTCATATCCTTAATAAATCGATTCATATTATTTCGCTCCTGTTTTTCGTAACACATTTATGCATTTAAATCTTTTTTAATCTGCGTGGTGGATACTTCCGGTGTGCGCGGCAGGTATACGACCTCGCAGCCTTCTTCCTTCAGAAAATCAAATTTCCCGCTCCAGTCATCACCGATCACAAATGTGTCTACATGATATTCTTTTACATCTGTACGTTTCTGTTCCCATCTTTCTTCCGGAATCACAAGATCCACATAGCGGATTGCTTCGAGAAGCTGTTTCCTCTTTTCATAAGAAAAATAGCATTTCTTATGCTTCTGCTCCCAGTTAAATTCATCTGTGGAAAGAGCAACGATCAGATAATCTCCCATCTGTTTCGCTCTTCTGAGCAGATTGATATGCCCATAGTGCAACAGATCGAAGGTTCCATAGGTAATTACCCTTTTCATTTTAAATCCATTCTCCTTTTATATATCAAAGGTAAATACTGCATGATACAGTGGCTAATATAACATAGAATACATGAGATTTCAAGTGACAAGTGCCCGTGAGACCGGGCAATTCAAATTCTCTATTGCCATTCATATGGCAATTCCTCTCATTGAATATTGATTTTCATACATTAATGCGTTATAATCTAAAAAATACTGTTACTAAATTAAGAAAGGACACGAACGATGAGTAATTACAGATTAGAAACCAAGTGTCTCCATGCAGGTTATACTCCTTCCAAAGGTGAACCCTGCGCTCTCCCTATTTATCAGAGCACCACATTTAAGTATGACACAACAGATGAAATGGGACAGCTTTTTGACTTAAAAGCCGAAGGCTATTTCTATACCCGTCTCCAGAACCCTACCAACGATGCTGTTGCAGCCAAGATTGCCGAATTAGAGGGAGGTGTTGCAGCGCTTCTCACTTCCTCAGGACAGGCAGCCAATTTTTATGCAGTCTTCAATATCTGCGAGGCAGGGGATCATATCGTAGCTGCATCTACCATCTACGGCGGAACCTTTAATCTTCTCGCAGTCACCTTTAAGAAGCTGGGCATTGACTGTACTTTTGTCGATACTGATGCAAGTGCGGAAGAAATTGCAGCAGCTTTCAGACCGAACACCAAGGTTCTCTTCGCAGAAACCATCGCAAATCCTGCCCTTGTTGTCCTGGATATAGAAAAATTTGCAAAGGCCGCACATGAAAACGGAGTTCCCCTTATTGTGGACAATACCTTTGCCACCCCTGTAAACTGTCGTCCTTTCGAATGGGGCGCAGACATTGTCACTCATTCCACCACAAAATATATGGATGGTCATGCTCTCCAGGTTGGTGGGGCTATTGTTGACAGCGGAAACTTTGACTGGGAAGCCTACGGTCATAAATATCATGGACTTACAGAGCCGGATGAATCCTATCACGGTGTTGTATATACAAAACAGTTTGGCAAAAAAGCCTACATTACCAAAGCAACTTCTCAGCTCATGCGCGATCTGGGTTCCGTCCCGTCTCCTATGAACTGCTTCCTTTTAAATGTAGGTCTGGAAACCCTTCCTCTGCGTGTAGAACGTCATTGCTCCAATGCTCAAAAAATTGCAGAATACTTAAATGCACACGAAAAAGTTGCTTCTGTAAACTTCGCAGGACTGCCGGGTGACAAGTATTATGCCACAGCTCAGAAATATATGGACGGGGGCAGAACCTGCGGCGTTATTTCTTTTGAATTAAATGGCGGCAGAGATGCAGCTGTACGCTTCATGGACAGCCTTGAACTTGCCAATATTGCCACACATGTCGCAGCTTCCAAGACTATGGTTCTCCATCCTGCAAGCCATACACACCGTCAAATGAACGACGCCCAGCTTGCAGATGCCGGCGTATCTCCCGGAATGATCCGTCTCTCTGTTGGTATCGAGAATGTGGACGATATTATTGCAGACCTTGAGAACGGGCTGAAAAACGCCTGATTTCAAGACTTTTCATACTATAATATCATTTCTACTTTATAAAAGGACAGGTTCTTCAAAACCTGTCCTTTCTTGTTTCTCTGTACAACATTATCTCTTCTACTGTAGAAGATAAACCTCTGTGTAGAATACCCCTTTGCTCTCACCTTCTTCATGAGAAGCAACATAAATATCAATACAGTTATTTTTTATTGCACCACCACAGTCCTCAGCCACATAAACCTGCCCGTTGATCACAACTTTTGAGCCATACGGAATCTGGGTTGGATCAACTGCAATAGTACGATTGGTTGTCGCAGTTACACCGGTAGAGGTCACACCGTTCGCCCACGGTCCACAGCAGATACTGCAATCACAATAATGGGTGATACGAAAAGTGCCAAGCGGCTTCAATACAGCATCCGAGGATGCCGCAATCGGAGTCCCTACCCGGACTCCTTCTGCATTGGTCTCCGTGACAGATGTCACGCCTCCGGCAGCCTCTGCAAAGACACCCTTCCCTTCGCTTTTATGAATCATCCCGGCTTCCTCTCCGTCTGCAAGAGTAATCTGTTTCATTCTCTCAGACTCTTTTACATCGCCCTGTCCTTCCAGTACATTGGTAGGTATGTAGCCAACTTTGGTTTTTCCATTCTCATCTTGATAGGAAATCCTACTCCAGACACGATTTATCGTCGCAGTCCGTCTTACCTCATCAAGCTCCAGAACCTCTCCTACTACCTGTCCTTCTTTTCTTCCCGGATAATCCAGAATATCCGCATCCCTGATTACCTTCAGAGTATCTCTTACCGCAACACGACAGCTTGTCTCCATCAGAACACTGGTACGGACATAACCATTAAGCTTTCCGATATTTTTATCTGTGTATGTTACCTTGCTCCACCCGTTCTCACAAACTGCTACTCTTGTAAGTCTCGTTCCCAGAAACACCGTCTTTAAAGAATCACTCTTCCTGTCCGGTCTTCTGCGTATAGCCTCATGTTTTGCAGCAATATAAACCGTATCTTTTTTCGCAACTGCAGTCACTGCAGTATTTTTTTCATCATTTATCTGAAACGTATAAGGTATTTTTTTATCCTGCTTATAACTCTTAAAAGTATCTTCATATCCTGTAACCTCAGCGGATACAGAAACGGGGAATAGTAAAGCTGAGCACAAAAGCAGGGCCGCCAGTTTCTTTCGCATATAGAGTCATCTCCTTTTACAGGTTTTAGTTTCTCTATCATAGCACATCGTTTTTTAATAATCAAATATCTGATTTTCCCTGTCAAAAAAATTCAAATTTTTTCTAAAAAGTATTTGACAAACTTCTTATCCTGTAGTATTATATGTTTTGTCGTCGGGCAGAACGCCCGGAAATAATATAACAAATGCGATAGTGGCGTAGTTGGTAACGCGCGACCTTGCCAAGGTCGAGACCGCGGGTTCGAGCCCCGTCTATCGCTTTCCCAATAAACATATCAGGGAAATACAATTGCAAATGCGATAGTGGCGTAGTTGGTAACGCGCGACCTTGCCAAGGTCGAGACCGCGGGTTCGAGCCCCGTCTATCGCTTTCCCAATAAACATATCAGGGAAATACAATTGCAAATGCGATAGTGGCGTAGTTGGTAACGCGCGACCTTGCCAAGGTCGAGACCGCGGGTTCGAGCCCCGTCTATCGCTCTTCTTACTCACAGTTTTTAAACTGTGAGTTTTTTGTATTCAAGGCATACTGCCCGTTCCGCCTTCTCTTCTTATCCACAAAAAAGACTCCCCTGAACGGGAAGCCTTTTTTTGTATGAGTAAATTCTTTTGTACTGATTTTTTAATGATGGAAAAGTCTGATTCCTGTAAATGCCATAACCATTCCATATTTATTACATGTCTCAATAACCGCATCATCACGGACAGAACCACCCGGTTCCGCAATATATTTAACACCACTCTTATGTGCACGCTCAATGTTATCACTGAACGGGAAGAACGCATCAGAGCCTAAGGTTACATCTGTCATCTGATCAAGCCATGCACGTTTCTCTTCTCTTGTAAATACTTCCGGTTTCTCCGTGAAAGTTTTTTCCCAGTTTCCGTCGGCAAGAACATCCATATACTCTTCTCCGATGTATACGTCAATGGCATTATCTCTCTCTGCACGTGTAATGCTATCTTTAAACGGAAGCTCCAGAACCTTCGGGCACTGACGAAGGAACCAGTTGTCTGCCTTCTGTCCTGCCAGTCTTGTACAATGTACACGTGACTGCTGACCTGCTCCCACACCGATTGCCTGTCCGTCTTTTACGAAGCATACAGAGTTGGACTGTGTGTATTTCAGAACGATAAGAGAAATCTTCAGATCACGTTTCGCCTCTTCAGAAAGTTCTTTATTCTCTGTTACAATATTAGCAAGAAGCTCATCGTTAATCTCCAGCTCCTGACGTCCCTGCTCAAATGTTACACCAAATACTTCTTTATGCTCAAGCGGAGCCGGCACATAGTTCTCATCGATCTCAATAACATTGTAGTTACCTTTTTTCTTCTGTTTCAGAATCTCCAGAGCCTCCTCTGTATATCCAGGTGCAATAACACCATCAGATACTTCCCGTTTAATCAGAAGTGCCGTATCTTTATCACAGACATCAGAAAGAGAAATAAAATCACCAAAGGAAGACATTCTGTCCGCGCCTCTCGCTCTTGCATATGCACATGCAATCGGGGAAAAGTTTTTCCAGTCCATATCTTCTACCCAGTAAATTTTTGCCAGAGTTTCTGTGAGAGGAAGTCCTACGGAAGCCCCTGCCGGAGAAACATGCTTGAAAGAAGTTGCTGCCGGAAGTCCTGTTGCCTTCTTCAGATCACGTACCAGCTGCCAACCATTAAACGCATCCAAAAAGTTGATGTATCCAGGTCTTCCGGAAAGAACTTTGATCGGAAGTTCTTCGCCGTTAGCAAGATAAATTTTAGATGGTTTCTGATTTGGGTTACATCCATATTTTAATTCGAATTCTTTCATGAAAAAAGTCCTCCGTTTTTATTATTTGTTTTTGTTAACAATTTTAGTTTCGTAGTTTCCGGTCTCAATATCAATATATCTCACAAACAGAGAAACCTTATTCTCTTCATTCAGACTGTTCCAGAGCATCTCTGTAAACGCTTCCATGTCGTCTGGAATTGCCACCAGCTTCGGTTCTCCTTCAAAACTCGGAAGCGGATTTCCGTCACATTTATAAGTATGGATGAAATGTCCCTCTCCTGCTGCTGCATTCTCATATGCAAACGTATAACGGTTACAGGATTCCGGATTTCCGTTATTGCTTTTCAGAATAGACATTGCATAATTGAACTTTCCGTTCTCCACATGCATAATACCGGAAATACGAGGTGTATAGTTTGGAGCATCCGGCTCAAACTCTCTGCATCTTAAAGACTGCTCGAAAGTAAGCTGTCTGTCCATTCCCTCATAAATCGTATCTGTCTGATCTCCGTTTGTCACAATTGTCTTGTTTCCAAGTACACGTACAGGAGCGTAAATAATAAGGCTTGGGTCAACCAGTTTAGATGGATCAAAGGCCTGTGTACGGATGCCTTCTCCCTCTTCTACAAATACACGGTTTCTGCTGTTCTCGCTTCTGCCCATAATGAAATAAGCTGTCACTGCCTTTTTCCCATCTGCAGAGCGTCCGATAACGATTCCTCTTCCAGGGTAGGAATTTTCTTTCAGTTCTTTTTCCAGTGATAACATTTCCATAACTTTTTTCTCCTTTTTGTGAGTAATAAATAAAATTAGGTATAAAAAAACGCCTGGGAAACCCGTTCTTCAGGCTGCCCAGGCGGTCGGCACTTATACAAACCGCACTCCCTGTAGTTCTTTCTACTTCCGCCAGTCATGCAGCTGTCCGTTATAATCTGTACTTTTACAAATCTATAACGCTGTTGATTTCTCCATCATAGTACAATACTTCTGATGTTTTTTCAAGCTATATTTTAAAATGAATTACTGATCCACACTGTAGTTAGGTGCCTCTTTAGTGATGTGGATATCATGTGGATGAGATTCCTTCAGGGACGCTGCAGAAATCTTGATAAACTGACCTGTTGTTTTCAGTTTCTCAATACTCTCTGCGCCACAGTAACCCATACCGGAACGGAGACCACCCATAAGCTGGAATACTGTATCCTCCAGATGCCCCTTATACGCAACTCTTCCTTCTACACCTTCCGGAACAAGTTTCTTAGCATCCTGCTGGAAATAACGGTCTTTGCTTCCGTTCTCCATAGCTGCGATAGATCCCATACCACGGTATACTTTAAACTTTCTTCCCTGATACAGTTCGAAAGTTCCCGGGCTTTCATCACATCCCGCGAACATACTTCCCATCATACATACATTAGCGCCGGCTGCGATAGCCTTTGTAATATCTCCGGAAAACTTGATACCACCGTCTGCGATAACCGGGATTCCATAACGATTTGCAACCTCATAACAATCCATAATAGCTGTAATCTGCGGAACACCGATACCTGCAACTACACGGGTTGTACAGATAGAACCAGGTCCGATACCAACCTTAACAGCATCTACCCCAGCCTCGATCAGAGCCTTTGTAGCTGCGCCTGTAGCAACATTTCCTGCAATTACCTGTAAATCAGGATATGCAGCTTTAATCTCACGGACAGCTTTTAAGATATTCTCAGAATGACCGTGAGCAGAGTCAACTACGATTACATCAACAGCAGCCTTTACCAGCGCATCTACTCGTGCAAGAACATTGGATGTAATACCAACGGCTGCACCACAGAGAAGACGTCCCTGCTCATCTTTTGCTGCCAGAGGATATTTAATCTGTTTCTCGATATCTTTAATTGTAATTAAACCTTTTAAATTAAAATCGTCATCAACAATGGGTAATTTCTCTTTACGTGATTTCGCAAGGATCGCTTTCGCTTCCTCAAGAGTAATTCCCTCTTTTGCTGTAATCAGGCCATCAGAGGTCATACATTCTTTAATTTTCTTGCTGAAATCGGTTTCAAATTTGAGGTCACGGTTGGTAATGATACCAACAAGCTTTCTTCCCTCTGTGATCGGCACACCGGAAATACGGAATTTTCCCATTAATTCATCAGCATCGCCCAATGTATGCTCCGGTGATAAATAAAATGGATCTGTAATTACGCCGTTCTCAGAACGCTTTACTTTATCTACTTCATCTGCCTGCGCTTCGATGGACATATTCTTATGAATGATACCAATACCACCCTGTCTTGCCATTGCAATCGCCATACGGTGCTCAGTAACTGTATCCATACCAGCACTCATCATAGGAATGTTGAGTTTAATTTTTTTTGTTAAATAAGTTGTGACATCTACCTGATTCGGAATTACCTTCGAATACGCCGGAACTAACAGGACGTCGTCAAAAGTAATGCCTTCACCAATGATAGTACCCATTGCATTTCCTCCCTTGTCTTATGAATTTAATTTAAAAATTACATTTTTGTATAACATTTCGATGTGAGATTTAGTGTAACAAAAATCAGAAATCGTGTCAATCCAAAAAAACTTTGCTCGGAGCTGAATTTTTCATAGCATGCGCAAGGGCTTCGTCAGGTTCAATAATAACCTTGCAGTTTTCACCGTTAAGTCTGGTAATAATTGCAAAACGCTTATGATCCTTGTTTCCGGATGAAAAATCATACACTTTCATTTTCTGATTTCCATTGTAATAGTCCATTCTGTGAGAATTCACAGGGGCTACCAGATCAGCTTCCGAAAGGCTGATATTCGTAGACTTCTTGTCACGCTTGCTCTGTGACATCACTTTAGTGATATCCAGCTCTCCGTTCACAAACAGGTAATCAAACTCCAGGCTTGTTTTCGGAACAATGAAATAACAGGCAATACCAAGACCAATCGCCCCGATCAGCAGCAGCGGATGGATAAAGAGCCCTCCAAATGCAAAAACCACAGTTGCACCAATCAGACCGTATTTAATTATAGCATCTTTGGCAGTCGGCTCTTTTTTGACAAGTAATTCCGAGTATAAATCGCTCATTTTGTCCTCTCCTTATGTATCATATTTTATTTTTAAGTATAACATAAAACGGAACCATCGTCTATGACGACGGTTCCGCTAAATTATGAAAATTTTGTGGTCAGAACGGTTTTCCCACTGTCTCTTTCAACCGGGCAAACCGCAGATTACATCATTCCCATTCCAGGATTTCCTGCAGGCATTGCAGGTGTATCTTCTTTAATGATTCCCACAACAGATTCTGTTGTAAGAAGAGTAGCTGCAACGCTTGTTGCATTCTGAAGAGCACTTCTTGTAACCTTTGCAGGATCAAGGATGCCTTCTGCAACCATGTCTACATATCTTTCTTTCAGAGCATCGAAGCCAATTCCCACTTCAGACTCTCTTACCTTGTTAATGATAACTGCTCCTTCAAGACCTGCGTTTGCAGAGATGAAGAACAGAGGAGCTTCCAGAGCTTTCAGGATTACATTTGCACCTGTCTTCTCATCACCTTCCAGAGTAGCTGCCAGTTTTGCAACTTCTTTGGAAGCATGGATGTATGCAGAACCACCGCCTGCAACAATACCTTCTTCTACAGCTGCTCTTGTAGCTGCAAGAGCATCCTCCAGACGGAGTTTTGCTTCTTTCATTTCTGTTTCAGTTGCAGCACCTACACGGATAACAGCTACGCCACCTGCCAGTTTTGCAAGTCTTTCCTGTAATTTTTCTCTATCGAAATCAGATTTTGTCTCTTCAATCTGAGCGCGAATCTGAGCTACACGGTTTGCGATTTTATCTTTGTCTCCATGACCTTCTACAATAACTGTAGATTCTTTTGCAATCTTAACAGATTTTGCACGTCCTAACTGTTCCATTGTAGTCTCTTTGAGGTCAAGACCAAGTTCCTCAGAGATTACCTGACCGCCTGTGAGAACAGCAATATCCTGAAGCATTTCTTTTCTTCTGTCTCCATATCCCGGAGCTTTTACTGCTGCTACCTGGAAAGTACCTCTTAATTTATTTACGATAAGTGTTGTAAGAGCTTCACCTTCAACATCTTCTGCAATGATGAGAAGTTTTGCACCAGCCTGAACAACCTGCTCTAACAGAGGAAGGATTTCCTGAATATTAGAGATTTTTTTGTCAGTGATCAGGATGTATGGATCTTCCAGATTTGCTTCCATTTTTTCCATATCTGTTGACATATATGCGGAAATATATCCACGGTCAAACTGCATACCTTCTACAAGGTCAAGTTCTGTATGCATAGTCTTGGATTCTTCTACTGTGATAACGCCGTCGTTGGAAACTTTTTCCATAGCGTCTGCAACAAGCTGTCCTACTGTCTCATCACTTGCGGAAATTGCCGCTACATTGGCAATCTGCTGTTTTCCGCTGATTTTCTGGCTCATATTCTTAACCGCCTCTACAGCAGCCTCTGTTGCTTTTTTCATACCTTTTCTGAGGATGATCGGGTTAGCACCTGCTGCCAGGTTCTTCATTCCTTCATGAACCATTGCCTGTGCAAGAACTGTTGCTGTTGTTGTACCATCACCTGCTACATCGTTTGTCTTGGATGCAACTTCTTTGATAAGCTGTGCGCCCATATTCTCGAACGCATCTTCCAGCTCAATTTCTTTCGCAATTGTAACACCGTCGTTTGTGATAAGCGGAGCGCCGAATGGTTTGTCAAGAACTACGTTTCTTCCTTTTGGTCCGATTGTAACTCTTACTGTGTCTGCTAATTTATTTACGCCAGCTTCAAGAGCGGCTCTTGCTTCTGCGCCGAATTTGATTTCTTTTGCCATGATGACGATTCCTCCAATTTAATATATTTTATAATGTTCTGTCTTCTTATTTTACAACTGCAAGAATATCGTTCTGTTTTACGATGATATATTCTGCTCCGTCCAGTTTCACTTCTGTTCCTGCATATTTGGAATAAATAACCTTATCTCCTACAGAAACTTCCATTTTTACTTCTTTTCCGTCAACAACTCCGCCAGGTCCTACAGCGATAACTTCTGCCTGCTGCGGTTTCTCCTGAGCCTGTCCCGGAAGGACGATTCCTGATTTTGTGGTTTCTTCTGCTTCTAACTGTTTTAATACAACTCTGTCGCCTAAAGGTACTAATGTCATGATCTATGTTCCTCCTTAAAATTGTTTTACTCAATTCTCTGCTTTTCAGCCTTACTAGCACTCATTCGCATCGAGTGCTAATCACTGTCCTTATATTATTTAAAAGCGCTCTTTTCTGCAACTCTTTTCAGCGTGATAATATTAAATATATTCTCATATATTCTCATGTATTCTCATTTTATCTCTTTTTTTCTTAATTTAAAAATTTTCTTCAGTTGGTTTTGGGCACTTCTGAAGCTGCAAAAAAAACATCCTGTATCTTTCAAATACAGAATGTTTTTCGTAAGTTTCTTTTTATGCCTTTTTATTCCTCTGTGCCTTAATCTCTTCCAGCTCATCAAAAATCACTTCATTAAGAACCTTGATATAGGTTCCCTTCATTCCAGATGAACGTGACTCAATAACTCCCGCACTCTCAAACTTGCGAAGCGCATTTACGATAACGGAACGTGTAATTCCAACTCTGTCCGCAATCTTGCTGGCCACCAGAATTCCCTCATCTCCGTCAAGTTCATCGAAGATATGGATGATTGCCTCAAGCTCTGAGAAAGAAAGAGTATTGAAAGCAGATTTCACAACCTGCTGCTTTCTGTCTTCTTCTGCATTTTCTTCATGCACAGCCCTCATCATTTCAAGACCTACCACTGTGGTGCCGTATTCGCTGACAATAATGTCTTCGATATCATATGGCTTTTCATAGCGGTACATAAATACAGTTCCAAGTCTTTCACCTGCAATATCTATGGGATTGATGATTCCCTGATAACTGCTTGATACATTTTCGAAGCCCAGCGTCTGAAGATTTACATTTTCTTTCGTTGACAGCACTCCGAGAAATCTCTCATTTAACAGCGCATCCACAAACCCTCCGACTTTGTCTTCAATCAGTTCTGTAATCTCTTCTACTCCCGGACATAAGCTGACACCCAGCACTTTACCTTTCTTGCTGAGTACAAGGATGTTGGAATTTAAGGTTTCCATTAAAACCTGGCAGATGTCGTTAAAAACGACCTTGCTGGAGCTACTGTTATGGAGCAGCTTATTGATTTTTCTTGTTTTATCCAGCAACTGAACGCTCATATTGTCCTCCTTTCGCTTTGGTCATCCGCGCATAACAATTCTCAATATTCAAAATTATACACGGCAAAACTACTGTACTCTATTGATATTTTATATACTACACGTTTTCGAGACAAATTACAAGATAAATTTTACTATTTTTCATTTTTAATTAGCTTTTCTGAAAATATACTCCTTTTCAAATTATTATCCCGTAATTTATATTTATCCATTTTTTTACACAAAAAAAGACGCAGAATACAGGGATTGCCCTCCCTTCTTCTGCGTCATGATTTTTCTGAATATTCTTTTTCGCCGAATACATTACTCTTTCGGTTCTACATAGCCACAGGTTTCCTGGCTGCACACCAATTTATTGCCTTTCTCTACCATGTAACTTCCACATTTCGGACATTTTTTTTCTGACGGCTTCTGCCATGACATAAATTCACATTCCGGATTATCTTCACATCCGTAATATTTACGTCCCTTCTTTGTTTTTTTAAGAACAACATCCTTTCCGCAAATTGGGCAGGCTACACCGATTTTTTCATAATATGGTTTGGTATTGCGGCATTCCGGAAATCCCGGACATGCAAGGAATCTTCCATGTGGCCCGTACTTGATAACCATATTTCTTCCACAGTTATCACAGATCACATCTGTCACTTCATCCTCAATATTAATCTTTTCAAGTTCTTTTTCCGCTTCATCCACATCATGCTTCAAATCCGGATAGAAGTTGCGTACAACCGTTTTCCACTGGACAGTTCCCGCATCTACGCAGTCCAGAAGCCCTTCCATAGTAGCTGTAAAATTCACATCTACAATACTTGGAAAAGCCTGTTTCATAATGTTGTTCACTACTTCTCCCAATTCTGTGACATAAAGATTTTTCTGCTCTTTTGATACATAGCGTCTGCTGATGATGGTAGTGATTGTAGGTGCATAGGTACTTGGACGCCCAATTCCAAGCTCCTCCATTGTTTTGACAAGGGAAGCCTCTGTGTAATGAGCCGGAGGCTGTGTGAAATGCTGCTCAGGCTTTAACTCCTTAAGACTTAACTTCATGCCCTTCTCCAGGCTCTGATTCAGGACATTGCCCTTCTTATGGTCTTCCTCATCTGTATAAACAGACAGAAAACCGTCAAATACCACTTTTGAAGCAGATACTGTAAAAATATATTCATCAGCACCAATCTTTACCGAAGTCGTCTCATAACGTGCCGGCGACATACGGCTTGCAGCGAACCGTTTCCAGATTAGCTGATACAGACGAAACTGGTCTCTGGAAAGAGAATCTTTAAGTGCTGCCGGTGTACGGCTAATATCTGTAGGACGGATTGCTTCATGAGCATCCTGAATTTTCTGCCCTTTTTTCGCTGTTTTCTCTGTTTTTGATACATATGCCTCGCCATACTGGTCTGTGATGTATTCTCTTGCAGCAGCATCCGCCTCCTCCGAAATTCGGGTGGAATCTGTACGCAGGTAAGTAATCACACCGACGGTACCATTTCCTTTGATATCAATACCTTCATAGAGCTGCTGTGCAAGACGCATTGTTTTCTGAGTAGAAAAATTAAGTGTCTTGGCTGCTTCCTGCTGCAGTGTACTGGTTGTAAACGGAAGAGGCGCATTTTTGATTCTCTCGCCTTTCTTTACCTCAGTAATCTCGTATTCCTTATCCTGCAAAGAAGAAAGGAGTTTATCCATCTCTTCTTTATTATGGATGTTCATTTTTTTATCTGTACCATAGAACTTCGCTTCCAGAGGCTTCTTCTCTCCGGTTACATGAAAAGTACCTTCAAGACTCCAGTATTCCTCCGGAATGAAGGCATTGATCTCTTCCTCACGGTCACAGATGATACGAAGCGCCACTGACTGAACGCGGCCCGCGCTTAAACCTCTTTTAACCTTTGCCCAGAGAAGCGGACTTATTGTATAGCCTACCATTCGGTCAAGCATACGCCTTGCCTGCTGTGCGTCTACCAGGTCCATATCAAGCTCTCTTGCCTGTTTGATAGACGCCTTTACTGCGCTCTTTGTAATTTCGTTGAACGTAATCCTGTGCATTTTTTTCGGGTCTTCTTTGAGAGCCTGCATCAGATGCCAGGAAATTGCTTCTCCCTCACGGTCGGGGTCAGTTGCCAGATAAATCTTATCTGCCTTTTTCGCTGCCTTACGAAGCTTCGCAAGGAGTTCTCCCTTTCCGCGGATTGTAATATATTTAGGCTCGAAATCGTTCTCCACATCGATTCCGAACTGACTTTTCGGAAAATCACGAACATGTCCGTTGGAAGCTTCCACGTCGTAATTAGAACCCAGAAATTTCTTTATAGTTTTTACCTTTGCAGGTGATTCCACTATCACCAGATATTTCGCCATGTTACCTCTCCTAGTTGCCAATCTGTCCGTTACTGTTGCCAGTAACTTCTGTTACTTTACCTTTACGTAATAATGCCGACCTGTCTCTTCGATCCATCCAAGAAGCGTAAGCTCAACTGCGCATCTGCTTACTGTTTCCGGCGCAAGCCCTGTTTTCCTGATTATGTCGTCCAGACTTTTTGGTCGTAAATCGAGACAACTATACACCAAATTCAAATCTCTTGCAAGTCCTATCTTATTTTTTTTGCCCGAATCTCTGTTCTTCTCTTTTGTTTCTTCACTTTCTTTTTCTTCGGAGCTGATTCCCAGTTCCTGAAGAACCACCTCAGGACTGTAAGCAATTCCGGCTCCGTCATAAATCAGCTTATGACAGCCAATACTCAGATTTTCTGTCACAGGTCCCGGTAAAGCAAAAACCGCTTTCCCCATTTCCAGGGCAAAACCAGCCGTTATGAGAGAACCGCTGTTTTCTTTTGCTTCTATTACAAGAACTGCATCAGCCAAAGCACTTATAATTCTGTTTCTTGCAGGAAAACAGAACTTCATGGGAGGTGTTCCGGGAGCATATTCACTGATAATCCCTCCTCCGCTTCTTAGTATCCTGTCGTAAAGAGAGCGGTTTCTTGCAGGGTAAACCACATCGCAACCGCACCCCAACACTGCAAAGGTGGGAGTTCTTCCCTCCAATGCTCCCTTATGACCTTCCGAATCGATTCCAAGCGCCATACCGCTTATAATCTGTATCCCGTGTCTGCTTAAAACTTTTCCAAAGCGGAAAGCCTGAATGCGTCCGTAAGGGCTGCACATCCTTGCTCCCACAATCGCAACGGCAGGCTGTCCTGCGACGGGCAGCTTTCCTTTTACATAAAGCTGTTCGGGCATGGAGGAATAGTTTCTCATATTAGCAGGATATTCCCTGTCATTCTTATAAATACATCGAGTTTCTTCCATATAAATTATCAGACCTCCTCAGCTTCGATATTCACCATCTAGAACCCGGTAAGCAAGCGCCTCTCCAATGTGAGCACTTCCTATCATTTCCTCTTCTTCCATATCTGCGATTGTTCTGGCAACCTTCAGTATTCTATGATAAGAACGGGCACTGAACTGCATTTTTTCGAAGGCAGAGCCAAGGAGAGCCGCCCCGTCCGCTGTCATTGGACAGTACGTCTGAATCTGTTTCCCGTGAAGTTCTCCATTAAAACGAACTGTTTCGTTTTTGTATCGAAGACTCTGTATTTTTCGCACTTTCTCCACCCGTCGTCGAATCACTTCCGAAGATTCATTTTTCCCTGAACAGCGTAGTTGAGTAAAGCTTACCGGAGGAACTTCCGTACAAATATCAATCCTGTCCAAAAGAGGACGGCTTATTTTCCCAAGATAATGACTCACCTGACCCGCAGTGCAACGACAGCGGTTCATATCAGGATAATAGCCGCATGGGCAGGGATTCATAGCCGCCGCAAGAATAAAATTTGCAGGAAATACATAAGTACCATTTACCCGTGAAAGCTGTATCATCTTATCTTCTAAAGGCTGTCTTAATGTCTCAAGGCTTTTTCTTGAAAATTCCGGCATCTCATCAAGAAACAATACGCCTCTGTGTGCCAGTGTCACTTCTCCCGGTCTGGGATTCCTTCCTCCTCCTGTCATTGCCTGGGCAGAACTTGTATGATGAGGACTTCGAAACGGTCGTCTCCTGATAAGAGGATGTTCTTTGGATAGACGTCCGGCTATACTGTAGATTCTGGTCAGTTCCAGTGATTCCTCAAAGGTAAGCTCCGGCATGATAGAAGGAAGGCGCCTTGCTATCATAGTTTTACCTGTCCCCGGCTGTCCGATAAAAAGAATATTGTGAAATCCACTCACTGCAATTTCCGCTGCTCTTCTGGCTGTCTGCTGTCCTTCAACTTCTTCAAAATCCGGCAATTCCTCATCTTCTTCATCCAATCCGCCTGAGTTTTCCCGCTGCGTATAGGATTGGGGATGTTTCAGGCAATCCATCATTTCTATTATATTTTTCACTCCTGCTACCGGCATATCGTGTACAAGTCTTCCCTCCGGAAGATTTTCGTGAGGAATAATACAGAGTCTGCAGCCCATATCTCTTGCCCGTATCACCATTGGCAAGACTCCCGAAATCCCATGAATATGACCATTAAGGCTGATTTCCCCTGCCATCATGACCCCTTCCAGAAGTGCAGCCCCCACCACTCCGGATGCCGCAAGAACAGCCGCAGCTACCGGCATATCAAATCCGGCTCCTTCCTTTCTGATATCTGCAGGAGCGAAATTCACAGTCACCTTTCTTGGCGGAAGACTGATTCCATTATTTTTCAGGGCTGTTCGGACTCTGTCCTGCGCCTCCTTTACCTGCGTGGACGGAAATCCTACCATAATAAAAGACGGGAGTCCATTACTCACATCCGCTTCCACCTTAATCGGACATACCTCCATTCCTCTTATAGATGCCGACAATACACTTGCAAACAAACTTTCTCCTTTCTGCATATGCAAGACCACCCCGAACGCTTCCTGAATATGCTATGATAAAAACATAAATGGAAAATCAGTACAGATTTGTACAAATGTTGAAATGATAAAAGATTCAATTTCAGTATAGCCCATTTTACTCCTGTACGCAATAGTTGTTTTGCCTATGATGGCGCCAATGATTATCCGATTGAAAGAACAGATGGTACAGGGATTCCAAAAGCAAAAAGCTGACGGTCATTCCCTGCTGAAAGGAAGAACGTCAGCTTCTTTATCTTTTATGTATTTTATTTATTCTTTGCCGTTAAAACAGTATGTACAAAGCTTGCATGCCGGAAGTCCGATGGATTCAATAAGATCGTCAAGACGATGATATTTCAGGGATGTGAAATTCAGTTCCTGACAGATACTTCCCAGCATTTCTTTATAATTTGCGGAATCTGGATTCGCATAATCAGCCAGCGTTTTCGCATCCACATTCTCTCCCTCTCGTTTGGCAATGGTTCTTCTTGTAATGAGATCCATCTCTGATTTGGAACGAGAGAAATTCAGGTACTTACAACCATAAAGAAGCGGTGGACATGCCGGACGGATATGTACCTCCTTCGCTCCGTTATGGTAAAGGAATTCCGATGTCTCACGAAGCTGTGTTCCACGGACAATAGAATCGTCGATCATCAGAAGCTTTTTATCCTTGATCAGTTTGTGAACCGGAATCAGTTTCATCTTTGCAATAAGATTTCTCTGACTCTGCTGTGTCGGCATGAAGGAACGCGGCCATGTCGGTGTATATTTAATAAACGGACGCGCAAACGGAACACCGGACTCATTTGCATAACCGATTGCATGGGCAATACCGGAATCCGGTACACCTGCTACAATGTCAGGATCGACTTCTCCCTTATCACGCTGCGCAAGAATCGCACCACATTTATAACGCATATCTTCTACATTAACTCCCTCATAAGTTGAGGTAGGATATCCGTAATAGGTCCAGAGGAAAGAACAGATACGCATTTCTTCTCCCGGTGCGTTCAGAGTCTCAACACCTTCCGGTGTAACGCTTACAATCTCGCCTGGTCCCAGTTCCTTATAGTCTTCATATCCCAGATTCAAATATGCGAAACTCTCGAAAGATACACAGCAGGCATCCTCTTTTTTACCAATAATAAGAGGAGTTCTTCCCAGACGGTCACGGGCAGCGACCAGTCCCTTAGGTGTCATTACAAGCAAGGTCATAGAGCCTTCAATCATTTCCTGTGCATAGCGGATTCCCTCCACCATAGTCTGTTTCTGATTGATCAAAGACGCCACCATCTCTGTAGGATTCACGCTTCCACCGCTCATTTCCAGAAAATGTGTGCTTCCGTTTCTGAAAGAGTGCGCGATGAGCTCGTCCATATTGTTGATCTTTCCGACTGTTGTAATGGCAAAATTTCCCAGATGGGAACGTACGAGCAGCGGCTGCGGCTCATTGTCTGAAATACAGCCGATTCCCAGATTCCCCTCCAGTTCTGCTACATCACGGTCAAATTTCGTACGAAAAGGGGAGTTTTCAATGTTATGAATTGCGCGGTCAAAGCCTTTTTTGCTGTCGTAAACTGCCATGCCGCCCCTTCTGGTTCCCAGATGGGAATGATAATCAATTCCAAAAAAAAGGTCCAAAACACAACTGGACTTTGAAGCTACTCCAAAAATTCCACCCATTTTTATATCTCCTTTTGTCCTGGCGTATTTTCGCCGTTCATCTTTTACATTTTTAACACCGCTCTATTATATAAAACCCCCTATAATAAGTAAAGGCTTTTGGTTCTTTAAAATTATTTTTTTATATCAAAAAATTTCTTTTTTATTGCGGAATTTCTCTTATTTTTTCTCTTTTATAACGCCTTTTCTGTAAGCGTCCAAAAGCTGTGTCAGCTCCGTGATTCTTTCTTTTAAAGCCATTCCATTATCGGTATCTCCCACCAGACGACGTCTGTGCGTATAATGAACCGCTACCTGATTCGACACAATATCTGTCTCTCTGAGCACCGCATCCTCTGCCGAAGTGAATGGCTCATGGGCTGACAGAAACAGTCCGTAAGAGCTGTATACAAGCGTATAGCCTGCAATTCCCGTAACCTTACGATATGCCTTGGAAAAACCGCCGTCAATGACAATAATTTTCCCATTGCATTTCACCGGATTTTCTCCTTCACTCTGATGAACCGGAACATGTCCGTTGATAATATGCCCTTTATCCGGATTAAGCCCAAATTCCCAAAGCATGGTGTCTACAATTTCCTCTTTCTCCAGAAGCTGATAATAAGCACGTTTTTTCTCGACATGAGTCTCTTTATCTTCTATAAAGTATCGCTCAAAGGTAGTCATTTTATCCTTTCCGAAAAGAGGGGAATCAGGACCCGCCCAGATATACCACATGATATCTCTCCCCTTTTCCCGCTCTTCCTCATCCATAGAATAAAAGGCCCGGCGAACATAGGATTCCAGTACATCATACAGTTCTTTTCCCCTATATTTTTCACCGTAAACATCCACCTCCCGGAAGGTTCCGTCTTCATTTAACGGTATACTTCCATGAAACAGGAGATTTCCGTTATATATCTTATAAAGCCCACCTTTATCCAGAAGAAAACGGATATGATTTTGAAGCTTTTCACAATTTCGAAACGCAGACGAAAGACGCTCCATCACATCACTTTCCGCTTCTGTCAGAGCATAGGGATCTGCCCAGTCAATAGTTGGAAAATAGCAGTCTCGCATAACACATGAACGTCCGTCCGGCATGGATATCGTACCCTTTTCAGGATTAATTCTGTGAAGAAGCGCTCTGTTTTCCATGTGGAAAGAACTACGTCTGTGTACAAGCTGTCCCTCCAGTTTAAACTGCAGAACAGCAATCGCTTTATGCATTTTCCGTCCAAGTTCCTCTTCCAAAAGATTAAGACTGGTCTTTCCTTTCAGCGAAAAAATACTACAGCTGTCATCCTTATATGCTTCCATTGCAAAAGTTGCAAGAGGCATCATATTTATACCGTATCCATCCTCCAGGATATCAAGATTTCCATAACGGATACTGTTTCTGATAACCGTTGCAATACAGGCCAGCTGTCCTGCCGCAGCTCCCATCCACACCACATCGTGATTTCCCCACTGGATGTCAAGCGAATGGTATTCCATCAGCCGGTCCATAATAAAATGAGGCGCAGGTCCCCTGTCAAAAATATCTCCCAATATATGAAGGTGATCTACAACAAGCCTCTGAATCAGTTCTGCGAGAGCAATAATAAAATTCTCTGCCCTGCCGATTTCGATGATAGTGTTTACGATAGAATCATAATACGCTCCCTTATCCAGAACCTCTGCTTTTTCTGTAATCAATTCCTCAATTACATAGGCATAATCCGTCGGAAGAGCCTTACGTACCTTGGATCTGGTATATTTAGATGCCGTTGTCTTGCAAACTTCAATAAGACGGTAAAGCGTGATCTTATACCAATTTTCCATGTCCTCTTCTGTCTTCTTTACAAGCTCCATCTTTTCACTCGGATAGTAAATAAGAGTGGCAAGAGAGCGCTTGTCACTGTTGCTTAATGTATGACCGAATACATCGTCAATCTTTTTTCTTACCGCCCCTGAACCATTCCGAAGAACATGAGAAAAAGCTTCGTATTCCCCGTGGAGATCGGACATGAAATGCTCCGTTCCCTTAGGCAGATTCAGAATTGACTGAAGGTTGATAATCTCTGTAGATGCTTTTCCAATCGTCGGATAAAGCTCTGCAAGTCTCTGTAAATACCGTAAATCTTCTTTTTTCATTACACCTCTCTCCTTTATTTCTTACTGTTTGCTTCTGTCTCAGCCCGTAAAATCAAATAAAGACATCTGATTCGACTGCGGAATATCACCGAACAGCTTCAAATCGTCCATCAGGTCAATCACAGTCTTGCTGACCTTCGTTCTGTCCCGGAAATCATCCTTCGACAGAAATTTGCCCTGCTTCGCAGCTTCCACAACTGCATCTGCAGCCTTATCGCCAAGACCGTCTATGGTATCAAGGGCAGGCATCAGCTTACCGCCAATAATCTGGAATCTATGTGCCTTTGCCGTATATAAATCAATAGGCAGAAATTCAAATCCCCTTGCATACATCTCCTGTACAATACGCATATCTTTCAGAGTCGCCTGCTCCTTCGGTGTGGCAGAGTCTCCTTTTTTTCGGATTTCATCCATATAATATTCCAGTCTTTCTTTTCCCATACACATCAGTTCATAGGAAAAAGAAGTCGCACGAATACTCAAAAATGCCGCATAATAAGCGAGGGGTTTAAACACTTTAAACCATGCAATGCGGTAAGCCATCATAACGTAGGCCGCAGCATGTGCTTTCGGGAACATATATTTAATCAGCTTACAAGACCAGATATACCAGTCCGGTACTCCATGCTCTTTCATGGTTTCAATCCACTCATCACGAAGCCCTTTTCCCTTACGGACACTCTCCATAATGGTAAATGCAAGACCACTCTCCAACCCTTTGTGTATCAGATAAATCATAATGTCATCTCGTGTACAGATTGCAGTGGAAATCGTAGCCTTTCCCTCCTGAATCAATACCTGCGCATTGCCCAGCCATACATCTGTTCCATGAGAAAGTCCGGAAATACGAACCAGGTCGGATAAGTATTTCGGCTGCGTATCAATGAGCATCTGCATGGCAAAATCTGTTCCGAATTCCGGAATTCCAAGGCATCCAAGCTTACACCCTCCAATGCTTTCCGGCTCGATTCCAAGAGCCTTGGTACTCTGGAACAGGGACATAACGCTCTTATCGTCAAGAGGAATCGTCTTTGCATCTATGCCTGTCAGATCCTCAAGCATACGGATCATAGTCGGATCATCGTGCCCCAGAATATCCAGTTTCAGGAGGTTTCCATCAATGGAATGGTAGTCGAAATGTGTGGTGATAAAATCGCTGTTCACATCATTGGCAGGATGCTGGACAGGAGTAAATTTCTCAATCTCCTCTCCCTTCGGGAGTACGATAATACCGCCCGGATGCTGTCCTGTCGTCCTTCTGACACCTGTACATCCCTGAACAATACGATTGATTTCACAGTAACGCTTGTGGATTCCTCTTTCTTCAAAATAGTTTTTTACATAACCAAAGGCTGTCTTCTCTGCCAGAGTACCGATTGTCCCTGCCTTGAAGGTTTGTCCCTTTCCAAAGATTACCTCTGTGTAATGATGGGCATTTGCCTGATATTCACCGGAAAAGTTAAGGTCGATATCCGGCTCCTTATCTCCCTTGAATCCCAGGAAGGTTTCAAATGGAATGTCGAATCCTTCTTTGCTCATTTTCTGCCCGCACTTCGGACAAATTTTATCCGGCATATCGCAGCCTGCCATACCGGAAAATTCCAGTACCTCAGGTGAATCAAAATCACTGTATTTACACTCAGGATTGGTGCAAAGATAGTGAGGCGGAAGAGGGTTTACCTCTGTAATTCCCGACATAGTTGCCGCAAAGGAAGATCCTACAGATCCCCGGGAACCTACCAGATATCCGTCTTCATTGGACTTCCACACCAGCTTCTGAGCAATAATATACATAACCGCATAGCCATTGGAAATGATGGAATTCAGTTCTCTTTCCAGGCGGCTTTCCACGATTTCGGGAAGCTTTTTCCCATACATTTCATGCGCTTTTTTGAAGCAGATTTCTCTTAAATCTCTGTCTGAGTTTTCGATGACAGGCGGAAATTTATCCGGATGGATTGGTGATATTTTTTCAATCCTATCTGCAATCTTATTCGGATTTGTAATTACAACCTCTTCTGCTTTTTCACTTCCAAGATAAGCAAATTCCTCAAGCATTTCCTCTGTTGTCCTAAGATAAAGAGGTGCCTGATCATCTGCATCTGAAAATCCGTTTCCCGCCATAATGATCCTGCGGTAAATCTCATCCTGCGGATCCATAAAATGAACGTCGCAAGTAGCGCACACAGGCTTTTGGAACTGTTCTCCCAGCTTTACGATCTTTCTGTTAATTTCAATCAGATCTTCCTCTGAGTTTATCATATCGTTTTTTTCATCCCGGATCATAAATTTATTATTTCCGAGAGGCTGAATCTCCAGATAATCATAGAAATCTATAATTCTGGCAATCTCCGTATCAGGTGCGTTTCTCAGAATCGCCTGATAAAGCTCCCCTGCTTCGCAGGCACTTCCCACAATCAGCCCTTCTCTGTATTCGTTCAATACACTTTTGGGTACACGGGGACGCCTGTGGTAGTATTTAAGGTGGGACTGGCTTACCAGCTTATAGAGGTTGATTCTTCCCGTCTCATTACATGCAAAAATTATAACATGATAGGTTGGAAGCTTCCTGATAGTATCAATAGATACCGCCCCCTCGCTGTTAAGCTGATCTAAATTCAGAATATCCCGTTCTGAAAGCATCTTGACAAATTTCACAAAAATTTCCGCAGTACACGCTGCATCGTCTACTGCTCTGTGATGATTCTGTAAAGACACTCCCACTGCCTTTGCAACTGTATCAAGCTTAAATCTGTTGAGCGCAGGAAGAAGGAAACGCGCCATACCAACTGTATCTACATAAGTAAAGTCATGAGGGATTCCAAGCCTGTCACAGTTATTCATAATAAAGCCCATATCGAAATCCGCATTATGGGCAACCATGACCGCGCCCTCGCAGAACTTCATAAATTCCGGTAGAATTTCCCCTATCTCCGGCGCATCCATCACCATGCCGTCATTTATTCCCGTAAGCTGTTCAATGCGAAATGGGATGGGTACTTTCGGGTTTACAAAGGTGGAAAAACGGTCTGTGATTTCTCCCTTTTCCACACGCACTGCACCGATTTCTATAATCTGGCAGGTAAGAGAGGAAAAGCCGGTTGTCTCTATATCGAAGACAACGAAACTGCCGTCCAGACGCTGCCCTTTGCCATTGGTAACCATACCTTTCAGATCGTCTACAAGGTAGCCTTCCATTCCGTAAAGCACCTTGAAATCAGATTCCTTCGGTACACAGCCGCCCCATGCGTCGAAACAGTGATTCGCTTCCGGGAAGGACTGTACCACACCATGATCTGTAATAGCGATTGCCTTATGTCCCCATTCGTAGGCGCGTTTAACAAGGTCCTTTGCATTGGAAACTCCGTCCATATCGCTCATCTTCGTATGACAGTGAAGCTCTACTCTTTTCTGAGGACTTGTATCTGTACGCACAGACCGGAAATTGGATATTTTCTTGATTCCCGCAATCGAACCGATGGTAAGCTCACTGTCGAAACGGTCGATGGTGGTAACGCCGCGGATTTTCAGAAAAGCTCCTTTTTTGACCGCCTCTTTTACTTCCGGTACCTGTTCGTTTCTCAGGAACATCTTTACTACAATGCTGTCTGTAAAGTCTGTAATCGGAAAGATGAGAATCGTCTTTTCATTTCTTATTTCCCTTGCTTCCACATCCATAACCTGACCGCGGACAATGACCTCTCCCATCTCTCCTGTAATGGATTCCAGGGTAATAGCCTCTCCTTCGAAATCTCTTCCATAAACCACATCCGGATTGCTGTCTCTTCGGAATCCTCCGCCAAATTCTCCTTTTTTCCCTTTCTTCTCGAATGTTTTCTGCTCTCTGACAGGTGATTTTTTCTCTTCTTTTTTGTCTGTAGCTGTTGCTTTTTTTGCTTCTTCCTCTGCTGCTTTCTCCTGTTTTTCCCCGTCTTTTTTTACACTGATACCGGCATTTCTGATAACATTTTCCACTTCCTGCCTAATCTGTACTGCCGCATTTTTTCGGTATTTACTCTCCTGTGTTTCCACATAATCCAATTCTACCTTTAAATCCATTCCACAGCGCTCACAGAATACTTTATGAAAATATTCCAGAAGAATCTCACTTTTTTCTCTTGCCACAACAGAATCCGGAAGAATCACATGAAGGGTATAATCATCCGGAAAGCTTATCTGCGCCTGCTTAAACATATTGTATTCCAGCATGTTATAATTACGCAGCTCCAACTCCATGCTGGAACGGTAGCTGTCCAGAAAATTCTTAGGTGTATACTGTCCGGAAAGCTTGAATTTCTCAATCACTGTGACAGAAACTCCCAATCCGGGGAAGCACTGTCTCTCTATCTGATCTTCCAGATCCAAAATATTCTTCTTATGAATCCAGCGCTCGCTTTTGATATATACCCAGATTCTGGTTTTTGCCGGATTGCAGGAAACTCTGGTGACATACACCATATCCAAAAGCTCTTCCAGTTCTTTTTTTACTTTTAAATTGGGAAATACGTCAAAAAAGTCTTTTTCCAAAGCTGCCCTCCTTTATTTCTTTTCCCAGTTGAGAAGTTCCTCTCTTAAGGTCTCCAAAAGCTCATTTTCCGGCACTTTCTTCACTATTTCTCCATGCTTGATCAAAAGACCGACTCCCACACCTCCTGCGATTCCGATATCCGCTTCCTTTGCCTCTCCCGGACCGTTGACGACGCATCCCATAACTGCAACCTTAATGTCCAGAGGTATGTCCTGCACCATAGTCTCTACCTTATTTGCAAGTCCGATCAGATCAATCTGGGTACGGCCGCAGGTTGGACAAGAGACAACCTCTATACCTCCTTTTCGAAGCCCCAGTGTTTTCAGTATTCGTTTGGCAGATTTGATTTCTTCCAAAGGCGCACCTGTAAGAGAAACCCGGATGGTATCTCCGATTCCCTGATTTAAAATAATTCCCAGTCCAACTGCAGATTTTATGTTTCCGGAATACAGTGTACCTGCTTCTGTAATTCCTACATGAAGGGGATAATCTGTCTTTTCTGCAATCAGTTCGTGAGCTTTTGCACACATGAGAACATCTGAAGATTTAATACTGATAACAAGATTATCATATCCTAAGTCTTCGATTATCTTCACTTTATCAAGAGCGCTTTCCACCAGTCCTTCGGCAGTTACTCCATGATATTTTTCTACAAGCTCTTTTTCCAGAGAGCCGCTGTTTACCCCTACCCTGATAGGGATATTTCTTTCTTTTGCCACATCAACCACTGCTTTGATACGTTCTGTATTTCCAATATTTCCCGGATTGATACGGATTTTGTCAGCTCCGTTTTCCATAGCTGCAATTGCCAGTCTGTAGTCAAAATGAATATCTGCTACAAGGGGAATATGAATCTGTTTTTTAATCTCCTTGAGCGCTTTTGCGGCCTCCATTGTAGGTACTGCACAGCGGATAATCTCACAGCCTGCCGCTTCCAGAGCGAGAATCTGTGCCACTGTCGCTTCTATATCTTCTGTTTTCGTGTTTGTCATAGATTGGATCAGAATTGGATTTCCGCCGCCGATTTTACGGTCACCTATGGTGATTACTTTCGTATGATCTCTGTACATTTCTTTTCCTCCCGTATCTTTTTCAAGTGCAAAAGAGGTGCCGGATTCCCCTCACCTCTTTGCTTCCTGTCTGTCAAATATTAGTTTCTGTATTCAGATTACCGCTGAATTTCCAGTAATTTCTGACGAAGCTCACCTTCCATACGGCGCATTTCCTGTTCTGCCTGCTGGCGTTTCATACGTCCGTCCCTCTGAATTTTCATCACCTCGTCCAGAGTTGAGATAAGGTCTGCGTTTGTCTGCTGTAATGTTTCAATATCCACTACACCTCGTTCGGATTCCTTCGCCGTCTCTATTGTTGCCATCTTCAAAGTCTGAGCATTCTTTCGAAGAAGCTCGTTTGTCAGATCTGTAACCTCCCGCTGCGCACGGACAGCTTCTGCAGAATGCGCGATTCCCAGCGCAAGAACCATCTGACTCTTCCACAAAGGAATGGTATTTACAATTGTCGTCTGTATCTTTTCTACCATAGTGGTGTCGTTATTCTGAAGAAGACGAATCTGAGGAGCTGTCTGCAGGGAAATATTTCTTGTAAGCTCCAGATCGTGAAGCTTCCTCTCAAAACGGCCGCATTTGCTGTCCAGATCTTTGGCTGCCTGAGCGTCCTCCGGAAATCCGGTCTGTCTTGCTTTTTCTTCCAGTTCCCGCAGCTTTCCTTCCCTCACCTGTGCAAGCTTTTTTTTGCCAGCCAGGATATACATGGTCAGTTCTTTATAATAATTCAGGTTCTGCTCATACATTTTATCAAGCATTGCAGAGTCTTTTAAAAGACGAAGCTGATGCTGCTCCAACGCGTCCGTGATTTTGGCCACATTGGTTTCCGCTTTCGCATAACGGGTTTTTAAGGTGTCAATTTTGGCTTCCTGCTTTTTAAAGAATCCGAAAAATCCCCTTTCTTCCTCCGCATCAAATCCTTTCAGTTCACTTACCACATCGGTGATCAGATCTCCGACTTCCCCCAGATCCTGAGTCCTCACATTCTCCATTGCCGCATCTGAGAAATCCGCCATTTTTTTCTGCGTTCCAGCTCCGTACTGGAGAATCTGATTTGTATTCTCAATGTCAATCTTTGCTGCAAAATCATTAACCAGCTTTTCCTCTGCCTCAGAAAGAACGGGAATCTCAGGTTCCGGTATTTTTTCCTGTATCGGTTCAGACTTCTTTGCCGGTTCATCAAGCTCAGGCTCAAGGGTCAGTGTTGGCGCTTCCATCTCAAAATCATTAAATTCATTTCCCATATTTTTCTCCCTTCTTGTATTACCGTCTATTACATTTTTTTCATCTTTTCAAAATCATTTTCTGTCAGTCCTTCTCTCGCAAGCATGGTGTGAAGGACAGATATATCGCTTGAAACATCCCAGGCCGTGTCCTGGAAAACGGAATCAAGAAGCTTCTCAAAAGCCAGATTCAGGGTATCAATGGTATCCTCAATCTCTTTTTTTGATGAGCAGATATTTTCTCCCTGAACAGGCTGACTGTCCATATCCTCATAAGCATCGAGAAGCTTAACTGTCATAGGAAGATAGTAATCCATCAGATGCTTTAAATCAGGGATAATTTGAGGATGCTCTTCTGCCCTTTCAAAAATCTTTTCTACAATCAGTTCCATTCTGGAAATTTTAACAGAAATCTCCTCCCCCAAAATGGCATCGTTACTTGCTTTTATTTTTCTCAGATATTCATTTCCCCTGTCAAGGATTTCCTCCACCTCCGGAGATGCTTTTCGTTTCGCCTCCTCCGCCGCTTTTTCCTTTGTCCTCATTTCCAGTTGTTTCTGCGTTTCCACATACTGTCTGTAGGTTTCGTCGCTGGTAATAAGGCAGGTTTCCTGTTCATCCACATGGCCTTCCAGAAACCATCCCTTTGTAATCATAGCTTTAATATCTTTTTTTACAAATTTCAAAGATTTCCCCACTGTTCGGGAAAGCTGTTCAAAATTACAGTAGGTATGATTTCCCAATGCCTTTCTGTATTTCTGAAAACGATTTACTTTATTAAGGCTTCTGATTCCTCCTGCAAGAACGCCGCCTCCCGCAAGGGCTATTGCAGCCATCACAACTCCCCCTGCCATGAGTCCCGGTTCCAGCACTGCCCCTGTTATCAGGAGAACTGCCGCTCCCACACCCATTCCTCCTGTAAAAATACCGCCAATGGTAGTCATCAGGATTCCCTTTATACGGGTTCCGGCTGTTCCTCTGTAAAGCGTGGAAAGGTTCGCCTGACGACTCACCTCCTGCTCCTTTTTTTCTTGCTCCATACGCTCGCGGCGTCTGCGTTCCTCAAATTCTTTTGTCTTATTTTCGTATTTTTTTGTATATTCACCGCTCTGCCCGAATGCTTCGTTAAGAGCTTTTCTCAATGCTTCGCTGCCTGTATCTATTGCTTTATTCACAGTCTGGTTAATATTCTGATTCAGTTTCTGATAATCTCTGGAGCTTACCGCGCGGTCTATGATATCCTGAATCTTATTTCCAAGATCGTCAAATTCTCTGTTGTCCATCTCTACCTCCGAAGCTTGTTCCGTAACAATTTTATGTTTTAATTTTAGCATTGACCGCTCATAATAGCAAGAGTGGGCAAAAATATTCCCGGACTGTGTAACTTTTTTTAAAAAACGAAATTTCCCCATTGAATTTAGTAATAAAAAGTTTTAAAATGGTAAAGAGATAAAAGCATTGGAGGCTCTATTATGGAAAAAAAGAATATTGACTGGGGTAATCTTGGTTTTGGTTATGTACCGACAGATTATCGATATGTATCCAACTTTAAAGACGGCGCATGGGACGAAGGCGTTCTCACAACAGATGCTTCCGTTGTTATAAATGAGTGTGCCGGCGTATTACAATATGCACAGACTGTTTTTGAAGGAATGAAAGCATATACAACCGAAGACGGACGTATCGTTACATTCCGCCCTGATTTAAATGCAGAACGTATGGAAAATTCGGCAGAAAGGCTGGAAATGCCTGTTTTCCCTCAGGATCGTTTTGTTCAGGCTGTTGTTGACACTGTGAAAGCAAATGCAGCGTATGTTCCGCCTTACGGTTCAGGCGCAACTCTTTACATCCGTCCATATATGTTCGGAACAAACCCTGTCATCGGCGTTAAACCGGCTGATGAGTACCAGTTCCGTGTATTTACAACACCTGTTGGCCCATATTTCAAAGGCGGTGTTAAGCCTCTGACAATTCGTGTCAGCGATTTCGACCGCGCTGCGCCTAACGGCACAGGACACATTAAGGCAGGACTTAACTATGCCATGAGCCTTCACGCTATTGTTGACGCTCATAAACAGGGCTTTGACGAGAATATGTACCTTGACGCTGCAACCCACACAAAGGTTGAAGAAACAGGCGGCGCAAACTTCCTCTTTGTGACCAAAGACGGCAAGGTTGTCACACCGAAATCTGACAGCATCCTTCCATCCATTACACGCCGTTCTCTGATTTATGTTGCGAAAGAATATCTTGGACTGGAAGCAGAGGAAAGAGAAATTTACTTTGACGAAGTGAAAGATTTCGCTGAATGCGGTCTTTGCGGAACTGCTGCCGTTATCTCCCCTGTTGGAAAAATCGTAGATCACGGCAAAGAAATCTGTTTCCCCAGCGGAATGACCGAAATGGGCCCTGTAACAAAGAAATTATACGAAACACTGACAGGTATCCAGATGGGACGCCTTGAGGCTCCTGAAGGATGGCTGAAGGTGATCGAATAACCAAAGCTGACTCTCTTTTTATATATAGTGAGTCTCTCCATTGAAAAACTCCGGCGGTTCTGAGGCCCGTCGGAGTTTTTTCAATATTGGTTTGATATCCACATCCTGTCTGATATTCCAATATCTTCTGCTCTTTTTTATTACTTTTAGTATAACATTTCAGTCAGTCTTTTTCATCAAAACAAAAGCAAATTAATGTATCTTACAGTAATTTATTTAACTCTGATAATAACTTCATTTTCATTTGTTCCAATTCCATATCAGAGGGGCGGTTATCATCAGCGTACATTTTTTCCATTGGATACCATAATACAGGTCCTCTACCGTTATTTCCATAGTTTTCTATATCTCCATTAACTCTTGGGAACCTTTCATTAATCTTTTACGCAGTCCCTCTTCACTGCTCAGTAAGGAAACTATCTTAATCGAACAATTAGTTTTATCTATACTTGCCAAAATCATGTCAATTTAAGTAAAAAGTAAATATTGTGCATAACCATCTTTTTCGTTTCATCCGTAGCCAAAAATGGATGTGCATCCCAACACCAGTCTCCATCTGCCTTCAAATATTCTATATAAGACACGGCAGGAATAAACTCCCTGCCGCTCAGTGTTCACTTTAAATATTTTATTTTCTCTCGTATTTTACAAACTGGTATTCCAGGTCGAAGTACGTCTGCTCTTCGCTTTCTGCAGTAATCTGCCACTGAGGATCTTCGTCCAGATTCGGGAAAAAGCTGTCAGCTTCATAAGCAAAGTCAATTTTTGTCACATGAGCCACATCACAGTAAGGAAGCATCTGTTTATAAATGCTGTCTCCGCCAATGCAGTATACATCCTCTGCAGGATACTTTTGAATCTCTTCTAATGCTTCTTCTATGCTGTGTACAACAATTGCATCCTTCACCTTATAATTCTTATTTCCTGTGATTACAATATTGGTTCTGTTCTTGAGCGGAAGTCCATTTGGAAAGCTCTCGAGAGTCTTTCTTCCCATTACTACCACTTTCCCTGTGGTTTCCTGACGGAACATTTTCATATCTGCCGGAATACTTACAAGGAGTCTGTTATCCTTTCCGATTGCCCAGTTTTTATCTGCTGCTACAATAATATTCATACTCTTCCTCCTCTTTCTCAGACCGCAATTGGAATGTTTTTAATCTGCGGCCAGGTCTCATAATTTTCCACAATTAAATCATCCGTTGTAAACTTGTAGAAATCTTTAATCTCCGGATTCAGACGAACTGTCGGCGCAGGGAATGGCTTTCTGCTGATAAGTTCTTTGATCAGCGGAATGTGTCGGTCATAAATATGACAGTCTGCCACCACATGAAGAAGCTCTCCTGCCTCCATATCACAGACCTGTGCAATCATCATAAGAAGAATCGCATACTGGCACACATTCCAGTTATTTGCTGCCAGAATGTCCTGAGAACGCTGGTTTAAAATAGCATTTAAGGTCAGTTTATCCTTTCCCGGAGTCTGTGTCACATTGAAAGTCATGGAATATGCGCACGGATAGAGATTCATTTCATGGAGATCCTGATGCACATAGATATTTGTCATAATACGGCGGCTGAAGGGATTATTTTTTAAATCATAAATCACTCTGTCTACCTGATCCATCATGCCTTCTTTATACTCATGCTTCACCCCAAGCTGATATCCGTAAGCCTTTCCAATAGAACCATCCTCATCTGCCCAACTGTCCCAGATATGGCTGTGTAAATCGTTGATATTATTGGATTTCTTCTGCCAAATCCAGAGAATTTCATCCATTGCACTTTTAAGCGCGGTTCTTCTAAGTGTCATCGCCGGAAATTCTTTTCGGAGGTCATATCGGTTCACCACACCAAATTTCTTAATCGTATAAGCAGGAGTTCCATCCTCCCATACAGGGCGCACTTTTTCACCTTCTGTACTGGTGCCGTTTTCTATGATATCTTCACACATTTTTATAAAAACATCGTCTGCATAGCTCATGTATTTTATCCTCCCGTACTCTTTTCTATCAATACTCACTATAACAGAATCAATACTACTTTACAATCCTTTTCCCCGGTGTTATAGTAAAGCCCATGAAAGTATTAATTACCTTATTAAAACCTCTTTCTTTTTTACCTGCGCTCATTATGATGTATCTGATTTATTCGTTTTCTGCCCAGACCGGGGAGGTGTCCGGGAATTTAAGTTATAAAATCAGCTACCAGATTGTAGAGACTAAGAATGAGATTTTAAATGAAAACAAAACCTACGATGAACTTGCTTCTGCTGCCGACGGAATCCACTATTACGTGCGCAAGGCAGCTCATATGACAGAATATTTCTTACTTGCCATCGCCATTTCTTTTCCCCTTTATGTCTACGGTGTGAGAGGAATCTGGCTGATGCTCCTTGCGGGAATCGTATGCGTGGGCTTTGCCGGGCTGGACGAATATCACCAGTCCTTTGTTGCAAACCGCGGACCCTCTGTGAAGGATGTGGGCATTGACAGTATCGGCGCCTTCCTTGGAATCCTTCTTGTTCAGATGTTCTGTTGGTCTACCCTCCACGATCCCTCAGGCTCCGGCAAACACTCCTCAAAGAAAAAATCTAAAAAACGCCACCATTAAAAATACCAGATGTTCTTCTTTACCCGGAAGTTCATCTGGTATCTTTATACATATCTGTTTTTAATCAGCCTGCAGCCTCTTATTCCTCCGGTTCCTCATCAATCCGGCTGGCAAGGGCTGCCCTTTCGGAAATACTCATTTTTCTCGGTTCCGCAGGTTCCTCTGAAATTTCCTCTGTCACTTCCGGTTCTGCTGCTTCTGCCTTTGCTGTTTCCTCTTTTTTTCTGTGTCCTCCGAAACGTCCTCTGATTCCGAAAAACATCAGTCCGCCTCCAATCACAAGAAAAACAATTCCAGCCAGCAAAAATCCGATTCCTCCGTCTCCCTTAATCACATTGGAACAGAGTGTAAATCCTGTATAAAGCAGATAAAAGCCCGCCAGACACCATAAAACCACACTTCGTCCCGGCATATTATCTACAATATCTCTGAAACTCTTTTTCGTTCCTTCCGTCTCCTGATTTTCTTTCTTCTGTTCTTCCATAATAATTCCTCCTAAAAAAGTTCATCTCCCCGCAAAAAAGTCTGTCCTGACTTTAGATTCTTCCATACAATTTCGTCATGGCACGGATTCGCTCAATCAGTCCGCCTGAAAGCTGATTTCTGGTAAGTCTCCATTTCCAGTTCATCCCAAGACTGGACGGCGCGTTCATACGCGTCTCATTTCCAAGACAAAGATAATCCTGCACAGGAATAATCGCCAGATCCGACACACTTGCCATTGCAGTTCGAATCAACGCCCATACGCATTCTTCCACAGACTTGTCCTCACATGCCGTATAAGCACGTACAAATTTAAAGTCATGGTCATTCAGATTTTCGTACCAGCCTCTCGTCGTCTCATTGTCGTGAGTACCTGTATAAACCACGCAGTTTCTGTCATATTTATGGGGCAGATAAGCGCTGTCTTCACTGCCGTCAAAAGCAAACTGCAGAACTTTCATTCCCGGAAATCCTGTTTCTTTCAGCATATCAAGAACGCTTTCCGTAAGGAAGCCCAAATCCTCGGCAATTACTTCCAGATTCTCCACCTTTTCCTTGAGAACTTTAAAGAGCTCTGCTCCGGGACCTTTTTCCCAGTGACCGAATTCCGCAGTCTCATCTCCATAAGGAATAGAATAAAATTCATCAAATCCGCGGAAATGATCAATACGCACCACATCGTATGTCTCCATACTGTGAGTCATTCGCTGAACCCACCACGCATATTCCGTATTTCTATGATATTCCCAGCTATATACAGGATTTCCCCAAAGCTGCCCTGTAGCAGAAAAACCATCAGGCGGACAGCCCGCTACCGCTAAAGGCTGGCTGTCTTCATCGAACTGGAAGAGAAGCGGATTCGCCCATGCGTCTGCACTGTCAAAGGCAACGTAAATCGGCACATCGCCTATAATCTTAAGCCCGTTATTGTTTGCGTATGTTTTCAGCCAACACCACTGTTTATAAAACCAATACTGTTGGAAACGATAAAACTGAATCTCATCACGAAGTCTCTCCTTCGCCTGAGCAATTGCTCCCGGAAGACGCTTCATAAGCTCTGCCGGCCACTGTGTCCAGCCTTTTCCTCCCTGTTCATTTTTAATTGCCATGAAAAGGCAGTAATCTTCCAACCAGTAACCGTTAGCGCGGACAAATTTCCCGAATTCCTCATCCGCCGTACAATCGGAACGATTATATGCCATCCTGAGCAGTTTAAATCTGAACTCATAAATTTTTCCATAATCTACGTAACTCTCGCTCCCACCCCAGTCGCAGCTTCTGCATTCCTGCTCTGTAAGAAGTCCCTCATGAATCAAAACCTCCAGATCAATAAAATACGGATTGCCTGCAAAAGTGGAAAATGACTGATAGGGAGAATCTCCGTATCCGGTGGATCCAAGAGGCAGAATCTGCCAGTATTTCTGACCTGCAGCAATGAGCTGATCCACAATATTATACGCTTCTTTTGAAAAACATCCAATCCCATAATTGGACGGAATACTTGATATTGGTAACAATACACCGCTAGCTCTCATCTTATGCACCTCTGTATTTATGTATTTATGTATTTTTGCAGCTTTCCTTTCCATTCAAAGCTGCTTTTCTTCTGCGGCGCCCGCCGCGCGCTGTTGAAATTATACCAAAATACAGCTTTACGGTCAATGACTTTAGGTAATTTTTCACAATATCGTCTAGCTTGTTATATTGTTTTTACAGATAAAGGCTGTCGGATTCCACCGACAGCCTCAATACGTACCAGTTCTCCTTTTTCCGGTCCTTTTCCCCGCTCTTTCCCGCAGCTTACCATAAAAGCAACACACAAAAGAAGCAAAAACAGAATCCAGCCTTTTTTCCACATAGAATCAGCCCCTTTCTTTTCAGACATGTTCCGAGGTCCGGCGCTTATCCAAATCCTTTTTCATCTGAACCTGTTCCTATTATAAGCAAAGACTTTTCACTCTATTCAAAAGAACCTGAAAATTTGTCTAAGTCGTCAAAAACCTTTTCGTCTCATATAAGTAACAATATCCTTATATACCTGATACTTGTCCTTTTCATTCAAAATCTCATGCCTCATTCCCGGGTAAAGCTTCCCTTTCACATCAAAATATCCTGCGCTTCTCATGGCCTGTACAGCTTTGGCGAAATGACGCACGTCAATCAGACAGGGGTCTTCTGCACCGCTCACAAATAATACCGGCATATCAGGATTGGTGCAGCAAAAATGTTTCGTATCGTATGCCCTTTTCATCAAGTCAAAAAGCGCCAGATACGCATCATCTGTAAATGTGAATCCGCAAAGTCTGGATGTCTCGTACTCTCTGGCAACCACAGGGTCAGAACAAATCCATGCCGTACAGGTTTTATCTTTCCTAAATTTCCATACATTCGGTCCAAAACTTATAGATTCAATAAGACGACTTCTGTGCCTTTCTCCCAAAACTGCTTTTTCTACAGATGCAATTGCTTTCCCAAGCGGCATTGCCCCATTATAGCTCGGAGAACCGCAGACAATAAGCATATCCATGCAGCTGTCATGCTCTGCGACAAATGCTCTGACTGCAAGAGAACCCATGCTGTGTCCCATAAGAATCAGAGGAATTCCTGAAAGCTCTGCACGTATTTTTCTGTTTACAAGACCAATATCCCGGACAATAGCCTCTGCACCGCCTCCATACATATAGCCCAAATCTGCACTTCCCCTGATACTTTTACCATGTCCTCTGTGGTCGTGGATAACAGACACATAGCCCTGTTCTGCCAGATATTCCATAAATGGCAGGTATCTCTCCTTATGTTCACTCATCCCGTGAACAAGCTGTACTACTGCTCTGTACGGCTTTTTCTGCGGAACGACCGCCAAAACAGAAAGCTCCAGTTCATCTACATCTGACACTAAATATGACTCATATTTTGCACCCATTTCTTAATCCTCCTATCTGTAACAACAATAACAGAAACTTATTATCCGCTGCACCGGAAACCCAAATTCAGCCAAGACTTTTTATCATGGTCTGGTATAAAAATTTCTTCATCTCTGTGCGTTCCTCTTCCGTTTTCTCTGTCTGCAGAAAAATATAATATCCCATAAATTTCGCCCCAAGCTCAAGCCTCACACATTCCGCCGGGATACTGCAGCTGATACAGCCTTCCTTCTGTCCCATTTCTCCTACCATATCAAGAAGCATTGTAAAAATCTTCAGTTCCTCTGTCACATGTTCCCTGACACAGGTTTCATCCTTTTCCCTGATTTCATCGAGGAGCTTTAAAAACTGCACTGTCAAACGTTTATTTGCGCTGCACAGTTCAATCTGCTCAAACATCATCTCTACATCTTCCCTAAATGTCTTTCCTTTTTTCAACGCTTCCTCAATTTTTCGGCAACTCAGATAATAATCATACTGCAGTGCACGTACAAGCAGCTCATCCTTACTTCGGAAATATTCATATGCAGTTCCCTTTCCGATTCCGGCTTTTGCCGTAATATCCGCCACCTTCAGCCTGTGAAGATCACAGCCTTCTTCTATAAGGCTGCAGACAGCTGTGTACATGGCAATAACCTTTTCATTTGTTTCCAACATCATCCAAATCCCCCTCTGGCAAGCTGTTTATCAATTGCCTCCATCCCCTGTGTAACTCCGACGAGAGCATTCGCAAGCTCTTCTTCCTTTCCCTCAAGAGCTGCAATCTGTTTGTCGATTTCGTTTTTACCAGCCTCCACCTTATCTTCTGCAGCCGCCATCTGCTGCTGCCACTGTATTTCGATAGCATATTTTACTCCCTTTGTTTTCCGACCGGCTGGTCAGTCATATAGGTAATTATATGGAAACACATTGCTATTGTCAATGAATTCTGCTACAATACATCTATGTATTTTTTAAAAAGGAAGTGACAGAAAGTATGAATACAACACCCGATATCAACGACACAGCTCTTCCGGTAAAAAAGAAAAAAAGCCGTCTATGGCTTATTCTTTTGCTTCTGGTTATAATTCTCGTCGTGTGCACGGGAACTGCCTACTATTTTTATCAGAAAAAACTTCCGGAGGAAACCGTGGAAGCCTTTCTGAATGATATGAAAAATATGAATTTCGACGGGATGGCTTCCCATCTTCAAAGCAGCGATCTCTCCGTACTGGATAACGCAGACATCCGTAACGAAGCCTATGAATCTTTTTTCCGCCAGATTAACGAGAAGCTGACCTATGAAATCACCAAAAACAGCTTTGATTTCCAGAACGGCACTGCGAAAATCACTGTTCTTATCCGCTATATTGACGGTACTGATATTTATAGAGAATCAATCAGCGAATTTCTCCGTCAGATTGTATCTGCCGCATTTTCCGGCGAAAATGTAGACGACGCGCAGAAAGAAGCACAGGAACGTCTGGCTTCCATCCTCAGTGAAAAGGCATCTGTTGCGGAAGATAAATTTACAGAAACAGAGCTCACCTACCCTCTGATTCGTGAAAACCGTGTATGGAAAATCGTTGCACTTAACGAGGATACTGTAAAAATCATGTCTGCGAATTTCAAAAATGCTGCTGAAGAAGTTCATAAAACACTGAATACCGCTACAGAGGAAACTTCCGAAGCATCCCCTTCCGTATCTTCGGAAGATGACTCTTCAAAAGCTTCTGTACCTGCCGGAGAAACCGCAGACGGTATTATTCTGGATACGCCGGATTTCTCCATCCGCTATACAGACCACAAAGTGAAAAAAGATTTTGCCGGAAAACCTTGTCTTCTTATTTACTATGATTATACCAATAACTCTTCCACACCATCCAGCGCAATGGTAGACGTAAGTCTGCAGGCGTGGCAGGACGGCGGCATCCTTACAGCTGCCATTCCGGAAAAAAACATCGACGCTGCCGACCGTTTTTTCGACGAAGTAAAACCCGGCGAAACCATCAATATCTGTCAGGTCTTCTCTCTTGAGGGAACCGGAGATGTTACAGTGGAGGCAGAGACAGTCTCCGAAACAGACGAAGCAAAAGCTTCGCAGATTTTAAAAATTAAATAATTTCAAATCACGTATCATTTTTTATTTTTCAGGCATACTATTCTTGTCTTCGGAAAGGATGGTGACCTATGGGAAATAATTTTTTAAAATATTCTGCGCTGACCATTGCCATTATCGGAGCTGTAAACTGGGGACTGATTGGATTTTTCAATTTTAATCTTGTCTCCATGATTTTCGGAAGCATGAGCTGGCTTTCCAGAATCATCTACGGTCTTGTGGGAATTTGCGGAATTTACCTCCTGTCTTTCTATGGACAGGTGGACTCAGAAAAAAGACAGGTATGATAAAACAGGGGGCAGATGTGACTCTTTCGAGTTGCACCTGCCCCTTTTGGAAACTATCTATTTCACAATAGCCTCTTATAAAATTGTGTAATTTACATAAACATTACTGTGTGACAAGTAAATACAGATGCCACCTGGAAGAATGCCATGAGACATCCTGAAATAATACCTGGAATATATGGGTTATTACAATATTTGTTAATTCTTCTCATAAACAGTACAGCTACCGGAAATACTGGAATTGCATTGATCATATAAGTAAAGGTAAATGTAGATCCGAATATATTTGGCTGAATGCCATTCTTCATGAACAGATAATAACCAACAATTGTAATAACAAAAGCTGGAATAAAGTTCATAAATGCAAAGAATAAATCATTTACCCAGGTCGGCTCTTTACCAATTTTTGCATAGTATGCAGAATTAATAGCAATACTTACAGCAATGCCAAATACTAAGTAAAATGGCAGATAGATAAAGAATAAATACATATGATCAACAGGAATATCTCTGATTCCCCAAAGATATACTCTAAGATCCATCTGGAATACATAAGAAGCAATATAAACAACTGCAAGAACACTTGCTACCGCAATAAGAGACAGTAAAATTGATTTCAAAAGCTTCTTAAATCCAATGGCAACACCCCAGTCCTTTAATGTTTCTCCCTGATTTTTGCCATGCAGGAAATAGGAAACAAAGGAAGTAACCAGCATAAATAAACCATTTGCCAATGCCCATAACGCAAAGATATTTGATACCTGCTGTGGAAGCTGTGGAATGACAAAATATCCAAGTCCATTTGCAAAAATCAGTGAAATACTTACAAAGGCAAATACACAGTTAAGAATTGTAAGTCCCCAGAACCATATTTTTCCAGTTTTGTCCGGTGCCGGTCTTAAAGTCTTACCTTCTTTTGCTGCAAGATCACTAAAGAATTTCGTTTTCACCAAGACAGCTACAAGGAATACTGCAATGGCTAATGCTCCAAATAAACCTAAAATCGAGAATAACTGGTATGCATTTGCAATCTGCGCAGAACCAATTCTATATTCCGGTGCCTCAAGAGTATCCTGGAAGAAGTCTACAACCGCTGTAATAGCCTTATCTCCACCCTGTGCATAGGGATGGATAACTGCAGCTTCATAAATACGACGAATGGAATCCTCTGATGTATAGGTATGTCCTGGAAGAACTTTTTCTCCCTCAAACTTTGACGGATCTGCTCCAAATGCCGCAAAGGATTTCGCCTCATTGCTGCTTAAAAATTTCTGGGCAGAAACAGGTGCTCCTTTTTCGTCCATACTGCCAAAATAAACATGGTCATAATTTGAATAGAATACACCAACACTTCTGTCTCCGTAAACATTTGTCCAATTGCCTTCTCTGTCCTTAAATGTAGGATTGCTGGACGCCAAAAATACAGAATCAATCAGTGGCTCCTCACTCATATTATCAAGTTCAACACTTATATTTGTTGCATTTCCACCCATGGAATGTCCTGCAATACCAATACGATCTGTGTCAACATACTCAAGATCCGCCATATATTTTACTGCTGCATAGACACCATATCCATCCGCACCGGGATCTGTAAAAAACGTCTCAAAAGGCGTAATATCAGATCCGCCATGGTTTAACATATCCGGTGTAACCACAACATAACCGCGACGTGATAATTCAATCGCATACTGTGTATAACACTCTTTTGTTGTGGAAAGTCCATGAGCAAAAACTATCGCCGGAGCCTTCTCCTGAGCGGTTGCACTATCAGGCTTATAAATTCTTAAACTTACCGTATCGCCCGATGTTGTCTTAGTTGTAGTTGTGGTTACTTTGACCGAGAAAAAATTTGTCATGACAAGATGTGCGCCCATCATGCTCACAAAAGTCACAACAAGAGCCAAAATAAGCCCCATTTTTGCACTGAATTTCTTTTTCATTTCGCTTTCCTTTTCTTTGTTTTATTTAATTATGTATATTACCATACTATTTTTACAGTATTTTTTATATACCTTTCCTGCTTTACTTATATACCTTTTTTGCTTTTTTCTAAAATATGTTATATAATATAAAAAAATAAAAACTGTATCTATACAGAATTACCAGAATTTTGTTAAAGGAGAAGAGTTGTAATGCACTTGGAAGTAGAAAATATTCATCATCCCCAAATAAAAAATATGAATCTTACTGTCACAGACATCAGCTACAAAGCACCTCATCTTCATCCTGAGATAGAATTAGTGCTGGTTCTGAAAGGAACTCCATCTTTCAATATTGACGGTACACTTATACAGTTTACCCAAAAAAGCATTGTATTAATCAATACCAATGAGCTTCACGAAATAATTTCAGAAGATCAACCTTCCACTTTACTTAGCCTTCACATACTCCCCGAATACTTTGAAGGCTACTTTCCGCAAATGAAATTTATACGTTTTCACGAAAACAAGCTGACGAGCAAAAATAATCATCTGTTTATTTACACCTTTTGTAAGCTGTTAAAAACCTACGTCAGCCAGGAGCCATATTATCAGATTCACTGCAGCAGCCTTATCAATATCATGATTTATGATATTCTTGAAAACTGTGCCTATTACGAAATGCACGGAAATAAACTGCGAACAAACACAAAGCGCAATCAGCAGCTTTCAGGAATTATTTTTTATATTGAAAAACATTATGCTGAGAAAATAACACTTACAGATCTGTCCGAATATTTGAATTTATCCCCATCATACCTTTCCCACTTTATTCAGGATAATCTGCATCGTTCTTTCAGCGAATTTCTGACCTATACCAGATATATAAATGCAAAATCTCTGTTGATGAAAGGGGAACTTACTCTTACAGATATATGCTATAACTGTGGTTTTTCCAGCTATCGCTATATGAATAACGCATTTAAAAAATACTCGCATTACACACCGAATGAATTCAAGAAAAAAATGTCTTCCAGACTGGTTCCCAGCAACCAAAAAGGTACTGTTGTGAACTATCCCCCTGAACAAATGTTATCACTCATTACTCAATTTATGGTGGATAATAATTTAAATGAATTTGAAATTTAACATAAAAGAAACTACAAAAATCTGTTAAAGCGGTATGTGCTTTAACAGATTTTTCTGTCCCAAACAAAAAACTCCGAATATTCTTCGGAGTTCTAAGAGCGATAGACGGGGCTCGAACCCGCGGTCTCGACCTTGGCAAGGTCGCGCGTTACCAACTACGCCACTATCGCATAAGCGGGTGATGGGAATCGAACCCACGTATCCAGCTTGGAAGGCTGGTGTTCTACCATTGAACTACACCCGCACATCTTATGTGCTTTTGTGTTTTGTTTTGCTCTCTCGCTTCAACACTGACGAGTATATATTACTTTTGACATTTTGTCAACACCTAATTTGAAATTTTTTTTATTTTTTTCAAAAAAACATATAACACCAACAATATTCTTTATAGTTTCGGGCAGAAAACCTGCCCGAAACACCTTAGTTTTTAAAATTCCCACACATTTGCAGACGCAATCTCTGTTTTAGGTTTTTTAATCACGAGTTCCGGACTCTTTGCACTTACCTTTGTATTTGCCGGAATAGATTCCGTAATAAAGGTATTACCGCCGATAATAGTGTTTTCTCCTATTACAGTTTCTCCACCAAGTACAGAGGAATTGGAGTAAATAGTGACATTATTCTTAATCGTAGGATGCCGCTTCACATTTGCAAGCTGCTGTCCCTGTCTGGTGGAAAGCGCGCCAAGGGTCACACCCTGATACAGCTTCACATTTCGTCCGATTTCCGTAGTCTCACCGATAACCACTCCTGTTCCATGATCGATAAAAAAGTATTCTCCAATAATTGCTCCCGGATTTATATCTATTCCAGTCTTTCCATGAGCGTATTCCGTCATAATTCGCGGAATAAAAGGCACTTTTTCTTCATATAAAACATGAGCAATCCGATATACATAAATAGCAAAAAGTCCCGGATAGGAAAAAATAATCTCCTCCTTGCTTTTCGCAGCAGGGTCGCCGTCAAAACCTGCCTGCACATCCTTCAAAAGCATATTCTGTAGTTCCGGAAGTTTCTTAAAAAAACCCGCTGTGATTTCAGATGACTGCTCTCTGGCACATTCTTCTTTCGAACCTTTATAGAGAAGCGCAATTTCTATCTGCTTCTCCAGATTATCATAAAGATCATTGAGACGATACCCGAGATAATGCTCCGGAAAAATCTTTGAACTGGAATCCACCTCAAAATATCCCGGAAAAATCACCGCCTGCATCTCCTTCAGAAAATTAATAATTGCAGCGCGACTCGGGAGCTGTCCCTTATCCTTGGGAAGAAAAATTTCCTCCTGTTCATAGTTCTTTGCCAGCTGCCCTACAATTTTCTGAATTGTATCCTTTTTATCTTTCATTGTTGTCATCACCTTTCGTAGTTTACTACATTCTTATTCTATGATAAAAACCGACTGCTTTTCACTTTATTGCTCTATCTTATTATAGTGACCGCCATTCGTCAACAAAAAAATATAAAAGTTTATCCGTTAGAAAAAAGCCTTGCTTTTTTCTGTTTTTTATTTTATCATAAAAAGGTATGACACGGAGATGTACCCAAGTGGCTGAAGGGTCCGCACTCGAAATGCGGTAGGTCGGGCAACCGGCGCGAGGGTTCAAATCCCTCCATCTCCGCTTTCTGTTGAATAAGTATCTTTACACCCAATCCTTTGGAATAATCCCGATAATCTCATCATTTTCAAGCATTTTCAGCATATCTGCCTTTGTTGTGATACAGACAAAACCATAACAGTTCAAACCATGTTCTTCTATATATCTTGCACTTTCTTTGAATTTTCCCGTATAGGAAGTTCTTCCATATTCCATCATGTTTACAAATTCTTCTCTGTCTGCCAGATATTTGCACATACTTACGACATGCTGCTTCATGATATCTTCTTTCTCACGCATTTCATAATAATCATATTCCTTCTCTGAATCATAAAAGGCAAGATAGGGATATTTTTCATTATATTCTGCCGGAACACTAAGCAAACTAACAGTATCATAATTATAGCCAAAAACATCCAATGGAAATGTGTTCCCCTCATCATTACGAATTGCAAGCCATCTCTGGGCGATAAACTCCTCCGTATTGGAAGTTACCTCTTTCATTAGCTCATTTGTTTCCTGAAAGTTTAAGTCCCTGCGCAGTGAAACATAAGCAAGATATTTCCTGTCCGGTTCCAGGCTCTCCACTGCTTCTCTTGCGCTTTCAAGGCTGTCATAATGCCATATTTGAGTACGGTATTCCCTTCCATCCTCATCTACAGATATGTGTTTTTCCTTTACACGCATCTGTTCCTCATAATCCCTTTTTGAATCAGGATTCATACCATAGCAGGCGAAAAAATTAGCAGGAACCTTATCAAGATAGTCCGGTTCATACAACTCCAATCTCCCCTTACGTATCTGTCCCCCTATGCTTTTGGCATTTTCGATTCCGTAGGAAACTAACGATGTAATGTTCAGCGTATAATTGCCATATCCCTGAGGAAAAGCAAGTATGTCTACTTCATTTTTACAAGGCATAGTAAGCTCCGCATAAATTCTGTAATCCATAGCCATTTTATTATAAATAATTGCGCTTTGTCCATTTTCTGAAACTACTTCCATCTGTTCTGTGGGATCATAATACAGGGACTCTATCAACGGTGACAACCCAAATTGTACGAACAAAAGTACTGCCAGAATTACTGCGCATATACCCAGAGACATTTTCATGTAGACACGGCGTATAGACTTTTTTACATATTTCTCGAAGTCTTCTGCCTTATTTTCCAATATATCCTCCCGGTTTTCGAAGAGCTTTGTTTCACCAACAGAAGAACCGGCTCCGCCTTTCCTTAAATCCAGTTCCTCTTCCAGACAATCTGCCAGATAATCATTGATGGCATCCACTTTTTCTATTTCTTCTTTCACCTCTTCCATTTCTTTCTCGGAAAGAAGTTTTTTCCTGTAATCCTCCAGTTTTTCCCTATACGTCATAACCATTCACCTCCATATACATTTTCAGTGCTTTTTTTCCTCGATGAGCCAGCACCCGTACATTCTCAGGAGTCAACTGTAAAAGGACTGCTATTTCCTTAAAACTCATTTCTGAGAAATAATACAGCTCCAGAATCTCTCTCTGTCTCCGGGGGAGAGTCATCATCCCCTGATACAGTATCCGATTCTTCTCGTCCTGTAAATATAACTCTATCGGAGAATGTCCACTTTCCAGTTTCTGTGCGTCATCCAGATTTGTCTCTCGTTTTCTTTGCCTTAGATGATTAAAACAGGTATTGCGCGCCACCTTATACAACCAGGCTCTCAAGTTGCCCTCCTCAAAGGAAAGAAGCGCCTTGAGGAAAACCTCCTGCATCAAATCCTCTGCTGTCTCATGGCTTTTGCAAAGCAAATATAAATAAAGATAAATCTCTCTGGAATAACGCTGATAAAACATCTGAAGCATTTCTTTTTCCACAGGCCCCCTCCTTCCTGTTGTTTCTTAACTATGTTTCTATCAATATAACACTTAAAAACTCCAAAAGTTACATACCTGCCTGAGATTTTTTTAAAAAATTTCAAGACATATCTTGACAATAGTATCTTTTGAATGTATAATTTAAACAGTAGCAAATATAGGGGATTGGTCAAATGGTATGATAGGGGTCTCCAAAACCTTTGGTGGGAGTTCGATTCTCTCATCCCCTGCTCGAAACCCTTGAAAATAAAGGCTTTTGCACCTTTTCAACTTTGAGGGTAATCACAGAAGTAATCAAAGAAATACTATATGAATCTATTACAATGGATTCTATAGTATTTTTTTTATGTTAAAATAAGAACCCTCCCGCATAACGGGTGGATTCTTATTGCATTCTGAGAATCAATGATCTGAATAAATTGTCAACATGAAAACTGGATTTCACCAGAAACACCCTTATGTAAAAAGTGTTTTTACACGCCTGTAATAATTCACAGCCAGAAGTACGGCAGCCCCTGTCCAGGCAGTAATCTCCGCATAAAAAATCCCATTTTCCCCCATCGCCAGCGGCAGAAGAAGCGCAACTCCCACGCGCATCACAAACTCTGCAACACCGCTCATCATAGGTATCACAGTATCTCCCAGTCCCTGCAATGCCGAACGATATACATAGAGGAAATATAAAATCCACAAAAAACACGCCATAATAAAAAGATAACGATACGCTATTTCCAGTACCTGCTGTGTCTGTTTCGGGTCTCCGGAAATAAAGAGGGACAGTATTGTTTTCCCCCATAAAATCATCACAACAGAGATAACAGCAGAAGTTATTGCAGCAATCACTGCACTTGCGCGCACTCCCTTTTTGATTCTGTCCGGACGTTTTGCCCCAAGATTCTGTCCTACATAGGTAACAATGGCATAGCCATAGGAGATAGCTGCCATTTCCAACAGCCCGTACAGCTTATTTGTCGCTGTAAATCCGGCTACAAAGAGAAAACCATAACCGTTTACCACATACTGTACCACAAGCCCTCCAACTGCAATAATCACATTCTGAAATACAATAGGAGTTCCAAGCTTTAAAAGCTTTTTGTCCAAAATAACATCTTTTGAAAAATGACTTTTTTCCAGTTTAACAATATTGATTTTCCGCAGGACAAGGAAACAGTATACTGCAGAAAAACTCTGCGCGATCACAGTTGCCGCAGCAGCTCCTGCCACTCCCATATGAAACTGCGCCACAAATAAAATATCAAGAACCACATTTATTATGGCAGCCAGAATCATTGCTGTCAGGGGCGTTTTGCTGTTTCCCATTGCCCGCAGGGCAGAGGCAAAGATATTGTATGCCGCAATCATGGGAATTCCGCAGAATACCACTCTGAGATAACTCATAGACATACCGATGATATTCTCCGGCGTATTTAAAAATCTGAGAAGTCCATACGCTCCTGCCTGACTGACAACAAGCACTGCCGCAGCAAGAATTGCCGTGAGAATATAGCTGTGCGCAAGCGCTTTTTTCAGGTCTTTTATTTCACGCGCACCATAATACTGCGCAATCAATATTGAAAATCCCTGCGTCATACCGGACGCCACTCCCAGCACAAGCCACATAACCCACTCAACAGCTCCCAGCGCTGCAAGAGCCTGTACGCCTACAATCTGCCCCACAACAATCGTATCTACCATAGTGTAAAGCTGTTGAAAAATATTTCCCAGCATCAGCGGAATCGCAAAAAGCATAATAAGCCTTGCCGGAGAGCCGCTTGTCATATCCTTAACTTTTGAAGACATAATAAATTCACCTTTCCATATCTGACGCTTTTTATTCTATTATCTCCAGACATTTCCCGGAGTAGGCAGGAAGTTCTATCTCATATCTGCCTTTTTCCGCACGGTATACGCGCTCTTCTTCAGGAGTTGTTCCATCGTACTTTTCCCAGTCTGTGTCCATAAGAAGTTTCAGGCTTTTTCCCGTAAGTTCCTGAAGATTGATTTCAGTTCCGGTATCTTCGAAATTGAAGAGGAAAAGAAGCTTCTGACCGCCGCCTTTTCTTGTAAACGCCATTACGCTCCTGCTTCCTGTCCAGTTAGTGTCCCACTGAAATCCCTCTCCCTCGTAATCCTCCTTATAAAGCGCAGGATGCTTTCGATAAAAGATATTCAGTTCTTTCATAAACTGATAAAATTTCTGATGCTTCGGATAATCAAACAGCATCCAGTCCTGCTCCCGTTTCTCGCTCCATTCCCGAAGCTGACCGAACTCATTTCCCATGAAATTCAACTTTTTGCCCGGATGCGCTGTCATATAGAGATAAAAGAGCCTTGCCTGAGGAAATTTATTCTCATAATCTCCATACATCTTCTGAAGAATTGTAGCTTTTCCGTGAACAACCTCATCGTGGGAAAGCGGAAGAATATATCGTTCATTGTAAAAATAGTGCATGGAAAAACCAAGTTTTCCCATATGGTCGGCTCTTATATCCGGCTGCGTCTGGAAAAATTCCAGAGTATCGTGCATCCATCCCAGATCCCATTTATAATCAAAGCCAAGACCGCCCTCCTGTACAGGAGCAGTCACTCCCGGATATGCAGTAGAATCCTCCGCGATGAGCATAGCGTCCGGAAAACGCTCTTTAAGTCCTGTATTCATCCTTTGAAGAAACTGAATAGCAGACATATTTTCACCTCGCTCAGGCTGACCGTTCCAGTAAATCAAATTGCGTACCGCATCCATACGGATTCCGTCAAAATGATACTCCTTCAGCCAGTAGTTCGCTGCAGACTGCAGGAAGCTGCGTACCTCTCCTCTGGAATGCATAAAATTACAACTTCCCCATTCACTAACCCCAACATCGTGATGAGGATATTCATACAACGCGCTTCCGTCATAATTCCACAGAGCATAATCGTTTACTGCAAAATGAACAGGAACAAAATCCATAATTACCCCAATCTCATTCCTGTGACATTTATCCACAAATTCCTGTAGCTGGGCAGGAGTTCCGTAGCGCGAAGTGGGTGAAAAAAAGCCTGTGATCTGATATCCCCACGATTCATCGGAGGGATGCTCTGAAAGAGGCATCAGCTCAAGATAGTTATACCCTGTCTCCTTTAAGTACGGAATAAGTTTTTCCGCCAGCTCTTCATAATCGTACCAGTCTGTATCCCCATCTCCTTTTTTCTTCCAGGATCCTGCATGAAGCTCATAGATATTTAAGGGCTGATCAAAATTCACCTTTCTTTTCCGCATCCATGATTTATCCTGAAAGTCATATTCATCAATGCTTCTGAGTACAGATGCATTTTGGGGGCGAAGCTCTGCTCCAAAACCATAAGGATCACAGTGATCAATAAAAGAACCGTCTTTTCTGTAAATCCGATACTTGTACATCATGCCTTTCTTTGCTTCCGGAATAAAGGCTTCCCAGAAATTTCCGTCATAAATTTTTTGCATCGGAGTCTCTGTCCACCCGTTAAATTCTCCAATAACGGAAATTTTTATCGCTTCCGGTGCAAAAGTACGGAAATATACGCCATCCTCTGTAAGCTGCGCGCCCAGATAACGATATGCTTCAAATTCTTCTCCTAAATAAAATCCCAGTAAATCCATTTTTTCTCTCTATTCTTTTTAGTGCATGTTCAACAAAAATCCTTGATTTTACTGACTTT